>OGFI01000003.1_pt1 | contig 225743 bp, 187 predicted proteins | sample 1570901 | NCBI WGS metagenome assembly OGFI01 (sample SAMEA2582018, study PRJEB24529) | metagenome | biome: Human gut stool | place: China | collected 2011 | reverse complement strand
TCGTCCAACCGAATTAAAAGAGCTCAAACAGACATCCAGCGTTCGGCGCGCCGAAAAAATGATTGATCATTTGACGGAATACCTGTCTACGGCGCAAGTCGGGGTCACGATGACGTCACTGATCTTAGGTTGGATTGGTGAGGCCTACATCACTGAATTGTTGGAAAAAGCCAATATCTTCCCTAAATCAGTGGCCAATGATTTCAGTTCGATCATCGGGATTCTGCTGTTTACTTTCCTGCACGCGGTCTTTACCGACTTGGTTCCTAAAAACATGGCAATTGACCAGCCAGTTAAGATTCTGTTGGCGATTGCCCACCCAATGACGTTTTTCCACGTAATCTTCTATCCTTTGATTTGGCTGTTTGACTGGACAGCTAAGATCATTACCAAGCTGCTTGGTTTCTCAGTCAACCCAGATGAAGATATCTACACCCAAAACGAAATCGTCACCTTATCACAGGAATCCGAGCGTGCTGGTGAGATGGATAAAGAAGACGTCGTATTTATGGAACGCGCCTTTCGCATGAACGACAAGGTTGCTGATGACGTCATGGTCGACCGGACGCAGTTGAGCGTAATCGACATTACTGCTACGGTTGCGGACGCCGCTCAGCTTTATTTCCAAAAGAAGTACACGCGTTTTCCAGTCGTTGCCAATAACGATAAGGATCACATCTTAGGCTATATCTTCAGCTACGACATCATGCGGCAAAATCAGATCAACCCTAAGCAGGCTATTCGTTCGATCATGCGTAAGATTCCAATCGTCTACCAAAGCGAAGAATTAACGGACGTCTTACAGATCATGATGAAAAAACAGGTGCCAATCGTCGTTGTTCAAGACGAATATGGTGGTACGGCCGGGATTATTACCGACAAGGATATTTATGAAGAATTGTTCGGTACGGTTGGTGAAGAAATCGATCATGTTTCTTCTGACATGATTGAAAAGAAAGAGCCGGATTCAAAAGGCAACTCAACCTACCTGGTATCCGGCAAGATGCCGCTTGACGACTTTGAACGCTACTTCAACGTCCGGATTCCCCAGTTTGACCAAACCGACGTCTCAACCTTGACTGGCTTTTTCTTGGAACGTCAATACGACTTAAAGGTGGGACAACCCGTTAGAGTCGAAGATTTCAGCTTCACGCCACTGGATTTGAAGAATGCTTACGTCAGTCAGTTCAAGGTAGTTCAAATCAAGCCGAAAAAGAAGCCGGCCAGCACTGATGAAGCCGATACCGATAAAAAGCGGCGACTAAAGCGCGATCGCAAGGATGATTCCGCAAACGACAGTGATGACTAGCCAAAATTTACAAAGACTTTACTCGCGAAAGCGGGTCAAAGTCTTTTTTTGATGCTAAAATTGAGATGCTCCAATGGTTTTGCCGCATCAGTAGTTTATTCATGACTGCTTCCCCATTTTAGGGGGGGCATTTTATGTACGATCGAATCCTTATACCTGTTACCACACGTTCTTTTAACCGTGAAATCGATCCAGCATTTGCCAATCATCTCAAACGGCTGATCCAGGCTCATCCCAATGCCAGCTTTATGCTTTTGTACATTTTTGAGCCACGCGACTGCCGCTGGCTGGCCGCTGGATTGCCAAATCTTGATCCAGACTTAATGTTAAGCCTGGCCGCGCACCAACTGACGCAAATTGAACGCTTGCTTCAAGGTGTCGGTGCCCACCAGATTGAGCATCAATTGGTAGTTGGCGACCAATATTTGGTGATCAGCCAATTGATTCAAAAAAGCAGTTATGAGCTGGTCGTTGCGCCTTGACAGCAAAAATGGTGGCAACGGGGTTGGCGGCATCTGTCCCGTCCTGCTCACTCAATTACCAATGACCTCTTGCTCTTAAACGTCCAATAATCATCAAATAATTTATCAGCATCGTCGACTCGGATTGTTTCGGGTCGGCGATGTTTTGTTTTAAATTCTGTAAACTGCCACGACCAACATCCAAGCAATCGCCATTCAATCATTGATCTGTTGCGCCTGCTTGCCCTGATTAGTTTTATTAAGCAGTTTGCTTTGTAATTTTTAGGTTATTTTAAGCTTTTTAGCATTAATTAAAACTATTTACCTGCTAATATCTACCGATAGTATGAACTATCTATGCTTTAATTTAGAATATTGTCCGTTAAATGGCACGACAGCAAGCTGAACAGACGTCTTTATTTAATTAATTGTTTGCTTTGTATCGTTTTTGTAAATTTGAACCTTACGTGTTTTTTACGGAAATCCGTCTTTTTTCTTTACGTTTCTGCCTTAAATTATAAACCGTACTCAAGTACATGCTTTATTCATGGGATATTGAGAAAGGAAGCAAATAACATGAACAAGAAGTCACTTATCTCTTTAGCTGCCGTCGCTACTTTAGGTTTTAGCCTGTTTGGCGGTACGGTCGGCACGGTCCACGCTGCATCTGACAGCAATAAGATCAGCATTGTCGGCTCGACGGCTCTGCAGCCGCTTACCGAAACGGCGGCTCACAGCTACATGAGCAAAAACTCTGGCGTCAACATCGATGTCCAGGGTGGTGGCTCCGGTACTGGTTTGAGCCAGGTTCAATCTGGTGCCGTTTCAATTGGTAATTCTGACATCTTCGCTGAACAGCAAAGCGGCATCGATGCCAAGAAGCTGCAGGATCACAAGGTCGCCGTTGTCGGGATGGCCCCAGTCGTTAACAAGAGCCTGAAGGTCAACAATCTGTCAATGAGCCAGCTGCAAAAGATCTTCACTGGTAAGATCACCAATTGGAAACAAGTCGGCGGTCCAAACGAAAAGATCACCGTTATCAACCGTGCTAAAGGCTCTGGTACGCGGGCAACATTTGAATCAGCCGTTTTGAAGGGCAAGACGGTCATGAAGACTCAGGAACAAGACTCCAACGGCACGGTTCAAAAGCTGGTTGCCAACACGCCTGGTGCCATCAGCTACCTGGCCTTCTCATACACCAAGTCTGACAAGATCAAGGCTTTGAAGGTTGACAACGTTGCGCCAACTGACAAGAACGTTGAAAACAACTCTTGGAAGATCTGGTCCTATGAACACATGTACACTAAAGGCGCTGCCAAGGGTCAGACCAAGAAATTCTTGAACTACATGAACTCTAAGGAAGTTCAAAGCAAGGACGTTAAGAACCTTGGCTACATCAGCATTCACGACATGAAGGTTACCAAGAACGCTGACGGTCAAGTTACCAAGAAATAACCACCGCGTCAATCAATAAAGGAGAGAAACCGGAGGAAGCAAGATGAATGAACAAGATCAACTGATGCAAAGCAGTTTTCAAACCAGGCAGGACCATTGGGGCAAATTGGTCAGCTATTTCTGCATTACGGTAATTGGACTGCTGGTCATTTCAATTATTTACTTCATCGCCGCACGAGGCTTGAACATGTTTATTAAAGATGGCGTCAGCCTCAAGGACTTCCTAACCGGTATGACCTGGGATCCAACCGTTACTGACGCTCACGGCAAGCCAGAAGTCGGCGCCTGGCCAATGATCTTTACCTCATTTGCCGTTACGATTCTGGCCACGCTGGTCGCAACGCCGCTCGCTTTGGCCGTTGCCATCTTCATGACTGAGCTGGCCCCTAAAAAGGCAGCCTCATTCGTGCAGTCGGTCATTGAGCTTTTGGTGGGGATTCCATCCGTCGTTTACGGGTTCGTCGGCTTAGTCGTCGTCGTTCCCTTTATCCGCCATCTTTTCGGCGGTACCGGGAGTGGGATCTTGGCAGCCGTTACGGTGCTGTTCGTCATGGTGCTGCCAACGATCACTTCCATGTCAATCGACAGTCTTAAAAACGTGCCTAAAAACTATCGTGAAGCTTCAATCGCATTAGGGGCCACGCTTTGGCAGACGATCTACAAGGTAATTCTGCGCTCGGCCATTCCTGGGATCTTGACCGCCGTTATCTTCGGGATGGCACGAGCATTTGGTGAGGCCCTGGCCGTTCAAATGGTTATCGGTAACGCGCCTTTGATGCCAGAAAACCTGATTTCACCAGCCTCAACTCTGACCAGTACTTTAACGGTCGGCATCGGCAACACCGTTATGGGGACCTTGCCAAACGACGCACTCTGGTCTTTGGCGCTGGTCTTGATGCTGATGTCTTTGGCCTTCAACCTGCTGGTAAAATTGGTCAACAAGAAAGGAGTCTCACGCAATGCTTAATGCCAAAAAAGTCAATCAGCTGGCAATGGGCATCATTTATGTCTTAGTCGGTCTGGTGGTCTTGATTCTGTTTGGTCTGCTGGGCTATATCATCTTAAGCGGTCTGCCGCACATCAGCTGGCAGTTTTTGAGCTCAGCTGCCCAAAGCGTTGGTGAAGGCGGCGGAATTCGCGACCAGCTGTTCAACTCGCTGTATCTATTGGTTCTGACGCTTTTGATCTCCACGCCGCTTTCAATTGGCGCTGGGATCTTCTTAGCCGAATACGCGCCTAAAAATGGCGTTACGGAAGTCTTTAAGACCGCGATTGAAATTTTGAGCTCACTGCCCAGCGTGGTAGTTGGTCTGTTCGGTTACCTGTTTTTCGTAATCAGGCTGCATCTGGGCTTTTCAGTTATCTCAGGTGCCATTGCCTTAACGTTTTTCAACCTGCCGCTTTTGACGCGAAACTGCGAAAACGCCCTAAATGACGTCTCACCGCTACAGCGCCAAGCCGGTCTTTCACTGGGACTTTCTCGCTGGAAGACCATGACTAAGATCATGCTGCCGGAAGCCTTGCCTGGTATTTTAACCGGGGTGATTCTGGGGGCCGGCCGAGTCTTTGGTGAAGCCGCTGCTTTGATCTACACTTCTGGTCAAAGCGCACCAAGCGTCGACTACAGCAACTGGAATCCATTTTCCGCAACCAGCTTCTTAAATCCGACTCGTCCTGCCGAAACGCTGGCCGTCCACATTTGGAAGCTGAATACTGAAGGGCTAGTTTCCAATGCCCATGCAATCTCAAGTGGGGCTTCGGCCGTACTGATCATCGTCATCTTATTGTTTAACCTGGGCGCTCGCTACTTAGGCAACCATATTTACAAAAAGATGTCGGCTCGTAAATAAATTAGAGGTGAAAACAGATGGCTGAATATTCTTTTGATGATACCTACACGCTGCCCGTCAAGGAACCGCTGGCAATGCAGACTAAAAACGTCAGCGTGTACTACGGTAAGCAGACAACGCCTTCACTTCACCAGGTCAGTATGGACTTTGCCGAAAACAAGATCACGGCTTTGATTGGTCCATCCGGTTCTGGGAAGTCTACTTATCTGCGCTGCCTTAACCGAATGAATGATGAGCTGGGCCGCATTGATGGTGAGATTCTGTATCGGGGAATCAATCTGAACTCTCCTCAAGTCAACGTCTACGAGACGCGGCGTGAAATCGGCATGGTCTTCCAGCATCCAAATCCATTTGCCAAATCGATCCGTGAAAACATCACCTTTGCGCCCAAGCTTTATGGCATCAAAGATCAGCAAAAGCTTGATCAGATGGTGGAAGAATCGTTAAAAAGCGTGGCTCTCTGGGATGAGGTCAAAGATTCGCTTGATCGCAGCGCGCTTTCCCTTTCTGGTGGTCAGCAGCAGCGGCTTTGCATTGCCCGCTCACTGGCCATGGATCCTAAAATCATCTTGATGGACGAGCCGGCCAGTGCCTTGGATCCTATCTCGACTTCTAAACTGGAAGAAACGATGCAGACTCTGAAAAAGGACCACACGATCATCATCGTTACGCACAACATGCAGCAGGCCGCACGCTGTTCTGATTACTGTGCCTTCTTCTACTTAGGACATGTCTTAGAATTCAACTCCACCAAAGACATTTTCAGCAACCCTAAGATCAAGGCAACCAATGATTACGTATCCGGTAACTTCGGCTAGGAGGGCATCATGGAAAAAATTCTTAAATGTAAAAACGTGGTGCTCAAATACGGCACTAAAGAAGCACTGCACGGGATCAACATGGAGATTGAGCAAGACAAGATCACGGCTTTGATTGGTCCGTCTGGCTGTGGCAAGTCGACACTGTTAAAATGCTTTAACCGCATGCACCTTGATGATAATGCCACGGTTGAAGGACAGATTCTGTTTAATGATCAAGACATTTATGATCCAAAAGAAGATATGGTTGAGCTGCGGCGACGGATTGGCATGGTCTTCCAACAGCCAGTTCCCTTCCCGCTTTCCATCTATGATAATGTCGCCTATGGACCACGCATCGGCGGCGTTAAGGATAAGCAGCAGCTGGATCAAATCGTTGAAGAAAGTCTTAAACAGGCTGCCTTATGGGATGAAGTCAAAGATGATCTGAAAAAAAGCGGTCTGGGTCTTTCTGGTGGTCAGCAGCAGCGACTCTGCATCGCCCGCACGCTGGCCGTCAAGCCGCAGGTAATCTTGCTGGATGAGCCAACCAGTGCCTTGGACCCGATTTCCAGTGGTTTGATCGAAGAGACGCTGATGAAGCTAAAAGATGAATACACGATCGTCATCGTTACGCATAACATGCAGCAGGCTGCCCGGATCTCTGACTACACGGCATTTATGCTCAATGGTTCTTTGATTGAGTTCAACTCAACCAAGCAGATGTTTGAAAAGCCAGACAACCAGCTGACTGATGACTACTTGAATGGGCGCTTCGGCTAAAAGGAGTTTATAATGGGAGATCAAAATCTAGCAGAAATCTTAAAGGTAAAAAAGCAGTTCGTTGCCATGGGGACACTGGTCAGCTCGCAGATTCACCAAGCAACCAAATCTTTTCTGGAACATGATACGATCCTAGCCAAACAGGTGATTTCCAAGGATCAGCAGGTCAATCAAACTGAGGTCGAACTGGAAAAGAACGTTTTTGACGTCTTGATTCGCAAAAATCCCATGGCCTCTGATTTTCGTGAAACCATGTCAATTCTAAAGGCCAGTTCTGACATGGAGCGAATTGGCGATGCCGCGATCCGCATTGCCCGTCAAACGCTGCGCATGTCTGACAAGCCAACCTTTACTGCCGCTGAAAAGCTGATTCAACAACTGACCTACCAAGTGCGTCAGATGCTGGACAAGGTTGATGAGGCCTATGTCAATGATGACAGTGACGCTGCCTATGCCGTTGCCAGCGAAGACATCAAGGTTGACCGGCTCTATCTGCAGCTGCGGCAACTGGTTTTGAGTCAGCAGGTTAAAGACAAGCAGCAGCTAAAAGCCTCTGACGTCTACCTGATCATCAGTCGTCAATTGGAACGCGTCGGCGACCATATCGTCAACATTGCTGAATGGATCGTTTATGCTCAGACCGGCAAGATCGTTGAATTAAATCCTGGTAAAAACGACCCTGAACTGGTCAAAAAATAATCCACCTTCCCCTGTTTTCCATCCTAAGCCACAATGAAAAAGACCATCTTCAGCTGTTTGAAGATGGTCTTTTTGCTTGCCTTGATTATACTCTCCAGTAAGCGGGGTCTTGATCAATGTTTAAAAAGCGGACATTCTCGTTTTGCTGCTCTTGCTGCCGCGTTTTAGACTGCTTTTGCTCATCATTGCGCTGCGTTTTTAATGATGTTTTATCAGCAATGGGTTTTCAGAGCTTAGACATTGGCCGCTCAGCAATATCGACTGCTTTTGTTACTGAGTTATCGCAATATCCGTTTACTCGCAAATTATAAGTCCGACTTTACGACTATCAGCCTGCTGACTTTGTGAAGAAAATCAGTTTTTAACTGGCTGCGGATCTGCAACTACCTACTATTCGCTGATTTTGAATCGAAAGTAGGTACCTGTATATTTTGGCTCACTTAACTTTACCTACTTACAGCAGCTTTTTGAAAAAAATAGGTAATGATTTTCTCGTCATATGTTTTATGCAGGATTTTTTTGCATAATAACCGCGACTGGCCGCTTTCAGCAGTTAATATACTATGGCTTGATCAACGTTTCAATTAACCCAAAGCAATCTGCGCGATCAAGACTACCAAAACAGCTCAACAGCATTGAAAGTCCTCAAAGCTACAATCCACCGCATGAAAAAAGACATTAAAAGCTGGCATTGGCGTTTTTTCCCATCGAACCTCCCGCAAAATCACACCATCCTGCTCACTCCAAACTAGACGCTGCTTGAAGCTAAAACCTAGTTAGCCAACTTCGCCAAGCATCTCAAATCAGAGTACCAAAAAAGACCCGCCTTAAGCGAGCCTTTTCATTTATGATTCAATATTAGCCGCGATCATGCTTCTTCTTAAAGAGTCCTGCTAGACCAAGCATGCCCAGCAATGACGTCAACAGCCCCATAATGCTCCATGATGCGTCATTATCATTGTCATTGCCAGTCTGCGGCAGCTGCTTCATCGTCGTCTTGGCAGTTGGCGATTCAGCTGACGTCTGCATTGACTGCGAATCATGTCCGATGCTTGGCTGAACGGTTTCGCTTGGCGCAGCCGGTTGACTTGGTTCAGCTGGCTGTTCTGGTTCAACCGGCACGGCGTTCTTAGCATAGATCACCGTCTTGACTTGATCAGCCGGCGTCATCTCAAATGCAACCATCGTCTGATCAGGCGTGTAGCCGTCAATTGCTGGCGAGCTGACTGTCGCGTATTCAGTCGGATCACTCGTCCATTCCGTAGCGGCAATGATCTTTCCCGTCACCTTGTCAACCGTGATCGTCCGCGTCCACCGTGCTGTCTGAATGCTGTCTGGTGCTAATGAGTTGCCGGCCGCATCTTGATAGTGCACGATGGCTTGCGTGGTCTGGTCATACTGATCCTTGGCTGGCCAAACTGGACCGGTTGGATCGGCAGGATTAATTGGAGTTTCCGGCAAAATTGGGTTGTCCGAATCCGGATGGTTGGGATCGATTACCTGCGTGCCATGCTTGAGCGTAACGGTAAACGTCTGCAAAGCATTGCCATCCTGATCAAAGACTGCCTTTCCTGCGTCTTGAGCCTGAGTAAATTCGTCACTGACCAAAACGTAGCCTTTATTGATCAGCTGCTTGATCTGATCAGCCGTACTGTAGTCGATCTTGGCATCGGTTACGCCATCAACCTTATCGCTTTGAATCGTCTGACCAGTATCTTGATCAACATAATTGATTCTTGCCTGTTGCGGATCAGCGGCGTAGTTGACATAGATCACGACATCATCTTTTTGAACGGCCGCGATCTCATTTGCGCCAATCTCAGTCTGACCATTGACTGGCGTATAGCCCTTGATGGTTGGTGAAACAACGGCAACTGTCTTTTGGGATGCCACGGTTTCCCAAAGCGGCCAGGATACCTTGCCCGTCACATCATCACGGTAGCCAGCCCGCTTAAAGGTCAGCACCTGTACGTTATCGTTGGCGGCCGGCTGCTGAGTATCTTGGTAGACATAGTGAATAATCTGGGATACCTTGCGAATGCCGCTGGCCGGATCAGTGTCCGGATCAACGCTGCTGTAATGGTGACGCAGATAGATCGTAAACAGCTGATAATTTTGATCATCATTGTCAAACCGCAGCTGTTGTCCTTGGGCTTGCGCGGCGGCTAATGCCTGGGCAAAGCCATCACTGACCAAAACGTACTTGCCGGTTGGGGTGGTCTGCTCATCGTAGACCAGTTTGCTGAGCTGATCTTTAGTGTCGTAATTAATCTGCTCATTGGTCTTGCCCTTTGCTTCATCGTAGGCAACCAATGAGCCGCCATTATCGATGTCGACATATTTGATGATTGCCGTCTGATCATTTGGACTATAGGTTACGATGTCTAGCAGATCAATTGGCGAATCATACTTGTCGTTGTCCATAGTCAGCGAACTGTGCGACAGAACCGTCACGTCTGGCGTGTAGCCTTTGATCGTCGGTGAGGTAACATCGTCAAACTTGCCTTGCCGTTCGTCAGTCATCCAGGCACCATTCCAGTCAATCGCGCCGGTAACCATGTCCAGGTCGCCAGTCTGCTTAAACGTCATGTCCTTTCCAGAGTATGGATCAGCCGCCTGCGTGCCATCCGCGTATTTATAGAGCACCGTCTGCTTGATGGTCTTTTCACGGTTGGCCGCCTGTTTTAGAATATGATGCTTCAAATGAACGACAAACGTCTGATCAACCTGGTCATCCAAGTCAAAGACAATGCCATCTTTTGTGCCGTCACTGACCAGATCGTATTGGCCAGTTGGGTTGGTCTGCTCATTGTAGATCAGCCGCGCCAAAGTCTTAGCTGAATCATAGCTGCTCTTGGCCCCAGATTGACCGGTTGTATGATCAATCGTGACGACTTTTTCATCGAGATCATCATCAACGTAATTGATGTTGGCCAGTTGGTTGTCGATGATGTAGTAGACCGTATCGGCAACCGTGAAGACCCCGTCACTGGCCTTGTCAAACGTATCAGCATCAATAACGACCGTCTTAGGACTAAGCGTGTTGACGTTCAGATGATAGCCTGGAATCAATTCGGCAATGGCGTCATAGTCTGCTCCGTGCGTCAGGATCAGTTCGCCAAATTGGGCCTGCTTCTTGTATGTGGCATCATAAACGATCGTATGCGTGACCAGATCCTCATCACCGGTTTGTTCAAAGGGCAAATCGGCAGCTGGGTCATGATAGTCAGATGCCGCCATTTGCCCCTGCTTTGGTCCATCCCGAAAGACGTAGTGCACGACCCGCTGAACCTTAACCGGACGCTTAACCTCTGCATGACGATGCTTGAGGTAGACGACAAAGCTTTGCGAAACGTTATCGTCATCATCAAACCGGATTGGCTGGCCGCCCGTCTCATCTTTGACCAAATCATAACCCTTGGCTACCCAAGCATTAATCACATTGACCGTCGAATAGTCGCTTAATTGATTGCTGGAACCAGTCAGATTCTTTTCGCCAATGATGGTCCCAGTATCCTGATCGAAGTATTCAATGTAGGCTGACTGCGGGTTGGCAGTGTAGACAACCTGCTTGTAGACGTTTAGATCCTGGTTGTAGTTGTCATTATTGACCGTAATGGCAATCTCATCAATCTGACCAGGAACCGCTTTGTAACCTTTAATGGTTGGCGAGACAACGGCAGCAAATTTTTGAGTTGGCGTCCACGTACCGTTCCAGTCAACGATATCGTTAACCAGATCCTTGACCCCATCCTGTTTGAAGTTCAGTTTTTTGGTTACCCGCTGATCGCTAAGCACGGCGCCATCTTTTACATAATCAATGGTTTCGGTAACGGTCTTAGTGCGCAAGTCCTTTTTGGTTTCATGACCAAGGCGGACATAGTAGACCTTCAACTGGCCATCAGCTGGGAACTCGATGCCATTTTGCGTTTCATCATTAACAAGCGTGTAGTTTTGGTAGTTCGTCAGCTTCTTTGCAATGAAATCCTGGGCACTATAGGTTTGATGCTCGCCAGTCTTGCCTTTCAAAGACTCGCTGGCGATCGTATTTTTGGTCTTTTTGTCAACATAGACAATCATGACGTTTTGTGAGTCGGCATAGTAGGTAACCGTCCGATAGATATTCAGGTCCTTGTCATAGTTGCCATTGGTAATGGTGATTGTATGCTCCGGTTCGCCGGCATAGTCATAGTGATAGCCAGGAATCGTTGGCGAGTCAACCTTAGCCAGCGTCTGAGCAGGTGTCCAGTCACCATTCCAGTCCGTTGTCTTAGTGACCTTGTCTAACTGGCCATTCTGTGTAAACGTGAGCTCTTTGTGGTACGGATCTTTTACCGATTTGCCGTTTTCGTATTGATACTTGATATCTTCAACGACTGTCTTAGGCCGTTGTGTATCTTCATAGCCATGCTTTAGATGAACGGCATAGACCTGGTCATAAGGATTATCAGTAGCATCGAACTTCAGCTCAGCCCCATTGGTTGAATCAGAAACCAGTTCATAACCCTGGCCAAGATAGTTTTTGATCAGTTCAGTCGTACTATATTTTTTGTTCGGTTCAGTCGTACTGTAGGCGATGGTATTTGAATAGCCGTTTAAGACCTCGTTTGCCAGCTGCTTGCCCGTGGTATCGTCAATATATGAGACTGAAATGTACTGCCGATTTGGCGAATAGGTGATCGTTCCTTCAAACTGGCCATCGACAAAGTTTTGATTGTTAACGGTAATCTTACGCTTGGCAATCGTCTTGATGTCTGGCGTATAGCCATCAACATGACCAGCCGTTACTTCGTCAAAATACTGGGTCTCAGAATAGTGGCTGTCCCAATCAATCTGGTCGGTTACCAGATCCTTGACCCCATTTTGCGTAAACGTCAGCGTGCTGGTCTGGTCCCAAGGCTGCTGATGGTTATCGCTGAACTTAAAGTGAATGATCTGCTTAACGGCAACTGAGCGCGTTACTGCTGCCGTCTTGTGCTTTAAGACGATTTTAAAGATCTGATCTTGGCCGGCATCATCATTAAAGACGATTCCGTTTTCAGTTTCATCAGTCGCAACCTCGTAGTTGGCATACTTGGCCAAGATCTGATTGCGAATGCTGGTGTAGTCCAGTTTTTGATTGGAAAGCCCGGTTTGCTTGTCAGTCTCCAGCGCTTTATCGTTATCTGAACCGTCGATATATTTGATCAGCGCGGTCTGCTTGAGTGGCGTATAGTTGACCGTAAACGAGTAGGTCTTGCCTTTTTGATCAAACTTTGCGGCATCAATCGTTACGTTTTGAGCCGGAACCTCATTGACAGAAACGGAATAGCCCTTCAGATTTGGCGTGGTAACTGCTTTAAATGATTTGGTCTGTTTCCAATCGTTGTTCCAGGTCGTTGTATTAGTAACGTTATCAGTTACGCCATCCTGTTCAAAGACAAGCTCTTTGGTCAGCGGGTTGGCTTGCTTCAGCAGACTCTGATCAACCAGCGTGCCGTCTTGATGGTTGGCATCACCCTTGTAGGCATACTTGATTTCTTCGGTGACTTTCATCGGCCGACTGGTACTTGTCGTCTGATGCTTCAGATGAACCTCCAGAACCTGGTTGTTGCTGATATCGTCCTCATCCAAGACTGGTTGGTTTCCGTTGGTGGCATCCGATACCAAGAAATAATGCTGCCCTAGATACTTGTTGATCGTCGCTGCGGTCGTGTAGTCCAGCGTCTGACCTGATTGACCGGTTCCCGTCCAGTATTCAAGGACTTGATGCGTTGTGTCGTCAATATAGTTGACTACCAGGATCTGACTCTTGCCGACATAGATAATGTCATGGTGAACGTTTAGCGACTGGCCATAGTTGGCATCAGTAACCGTAATTGCTACGGCATCGACTTGAGCCACGTCTGGCGTGTAGCCGGCAAGCGTTGGCGAAACAACGGTCTTAAAAGTCTGGGTTGGTGTCCAGTCGCCGTTCCAGGTCTTCTGATCGGTGTACAGATCATGTACCCCCGATTCGTTAAAGGTCAGTGTAGCCGTGTAGACTGGAATCTGGTTTTTGATGTCGACATACTTAGTAGTGCCATCCAGCTGCTTGATGGCCTTGTGGTGTTCGATCGTTTCGGTAACGGTCTTGGTTCGCTTGGCGGTTTCGGTTTCGTGAACGAAATGAACGATGTAGGTCTGATCATTTTGATCGTCCTTGTCAAAGATGATGTTTTGACCATTCGTGATGTCACTGACCAATTTGAGGTGCTGCTTGACGTATTCAGCAATCGCGGCCTTGGTGTTTCGGCCACTGTCAGCCCCGGAATTACCGGAGAATTTCTTAACGGCCAGATCTTGATTGGTCGTATCGTCATGATAGATAACCTTGACCGCCTGTTTATTTGGCACGTAGGTTACCGTCACGGTCGAGTCTTTGTCCGTTGCCTTGATCGTCGCGCCAGCCACCGTCAGTTTATCAGCTGTATAGCCATTGATCTTTGGTGAGTCTTTTTGCTCAACGTTTTGGGCAGCGACCTTGCTCCAATCTTCCCAAGTCGTGGCACCAGTTACACGGTCACGATCACCGGTCCGCGTAAACGTAACCTTTTGCTCAAAGGGTGATTCGGCTTGGCCATCGCCTTGGTAGTAGTATTCGATCGTGCGCTTGACCGTTTTTTGACCATTGACTGATTCATGATGATGCTTTAAGACGACCTGGTAGACCTGATCAACGTTGGCATTATGGTCATAGGTAGCGCCAGCTGGAAAGCCATCCTTGACCAGATCGTACTTGCCATTTGGATTCGTCTTGTCATAGACCAGCTGCTTAAGCCGATTATCCATTGAGAAGTTGATCGGCTGACCATCATAGTCCGTCAGTGTGCCGCTGCTGAAGATCACTTGATTACTCTTGTCTTGATCAATAAAGTCAACCCGCGCTTTCTGCTTAGCGCGATAGACAACCGTAATGTCTTGATCCAAAGAAGTTATGTATTTGGCTGGGTTAAAGGTATAATCTGTAACCGCGACGCCATTGATGAACGGTACGAAGCCCGTAATCTTTGGTAACGTGACATCAGCCGCCCTGGTTGCGTCATTAGGATCGTTGGCATACTGCGTCTTGGTCTTTTTGGCAGCATCAAATGCCGCGTCAGTTGAATCAATCACCAGATTACCCAGTTTTTTGTAGACATACTGTACGTTGCGCGTCTGCGGGATATAGATGTTGTCGATTTTCAAAGTGCCGCCACTGCCAGATTTGACGGTAGCTGACGATCCTGCTCCGCTTGGCGTCAACGTGCGGGAATCGCGCAGCTTATTTTTATAGTAGTAGTCTGCTTGCATCGTCCCGTCAGAACCGGTTTGAGTGAAGTCAACCCTATCGCCATTGTGCCAGTCTTTGGTGTATTTATCGCCAATCTTGCCAAATTCAGACATGTAGCCGCTGCTGTTGCTTGGTACGGTTTCATAGTAGCCACTGACAACCTTGCCGCCAGTCGTGGTGTAGATCTGGCCGCTTAATCCTTGCTGAACGTAGCTTTGAGCAATCTGATTGCCACTGTCGTCAACATAGGACGTGGTTTGCGTAACCAGCTTAGGAATCATAAAACTCAGACTCGTGTAGTCGTTACTGTCAGAAACTGCGCCCCCTCGGTTGACGTTAAAACGCGGACTCCAGTTGTAGATACTAGAATCAAAAGGATTAAGAATGACAGGATTAAGAATAACACCTGAATAATGGTCGTTATAGATTTGACCCAGATATACTCCTGACCATGAATTCTTACTTGTTTCAACGTCATACTCGTAGTCATCTTCATTAATCGTATATTCATTGAGCGGGATTTTATTGGTAGAATCAAGAATCGTTACGTACAAGATCCCACTGCCGGAACGATCCGTTGACAAGACGATGTTATATTCCCCAGTCCTGTCAGTCCAATTATTGCGGCTGGTGGCCCAAAAGAAGGTGTAGTGGTTGGTATTAGGATCAACGTACATTGAGCTTGGATATTCAGGATCCTTAACCGAAAAAGTTGCTGCCTTATCGTTAAGACCATTAGCGACCAGACTGCTGCCGATTTCATCCACACTGGCTGTGGCTGGTGCAAATGCCTTTAGGTCTAGCGTAGCCGTCTTGGCAGAGGACTGACTGTCACTGACAGCTGCTGCCGCCGTGCTTGCGGTCGTCTGACTCAATGCGGCTGATTTTTGATTCGATGCTGTTCGATCTTGTGTCGCCACGGTCGAAATCGGAGTGGCTGCGGATGCTGATTCAGCTGATTTGGATGCAGTTTGTCCAGCCACCGTTGCAGCCGTACGAGTTGCGGATGCGAGCTGGCTTACGGTCGTTGATGCCGAAGCTGATACAGCCTGGCTCGCAGCATTAGTCTGGCTTTTTACCGTTGTCGCATTGGATTGCGGATTAGTAGTTGCGGCAGCGGAATGGCTGACTGCTGCACTAGCTGACAAAGTAACGGCACTGCTGCTTGACGTGGCCGCACTATTTTGCAGATTAACGGCCGGCTCAGCAGTACTGGCCGCGGCGGCATGATTCGTCATCATCGTCATGGGCACAATCGTAAAAGTAAACGTCACGATCGCTGCAAAAGCCCATTGCTTGCCATCTTTGTACATTTTGTAATGTATTTTTTCATCATGCATATTGACTTCCCCCATTCACTTTTGGATTGCAAAAACACTCTCTGCTATCCTTAAGCCTATTCAATTGCAATCCGACTATTTTTAAGAAAAAGTACATAAATGGTCTCTTTCTTAATCTAAAGATAGCGCAGATAAACGGACGGTTAAACTTTAAATTTTTGCATTTTCCTAATCATCAAGCCTTTTATTAAACGCTTACAAATAATTGTTTATAAAAAAATAAATATCATTTTATAAACAGATGACGTTTTTTTCATAATTCCTAATACCGGCTCTTTTTGCAAAGTTTTATTAGCCGTGACCGCTTTACCGCCATCTAAAAATGAGGCTGCATCAGCCAGCTCACCATCGCATCATCCCGGCAGCAGGATAATTAATGGCAGCTTGGGCGGTAGCAAAACTGACTTTGTGCAGAAAATTAAATTTCAATGGCAGCGGAAACTAAAATTACCTACTATGCGTCGCTTTTTTCTCAATAGTAGGTAAGTGCATACTGGATTTTTAAAAATTTACCTACTTGAGGCAGCTTTTTAGCGATTTTTTGCGAAAAGTAGGTAACCGATTTGCTACCAGACGTTTTATGCAGAATTTTTTGGATAATTTTATTGAAGCAAGGATTGATTACTGATCGCTGCTTCTTACCGCTACTGAGCACCTGCATTTGCCGACTGAAGCGAATATAAAAAAGACCCAGCCAGTCCGCTGGGTCTCATCAGATAATTAACTTTTTTCATGGCGAAGCATCATAAAGAGTCCGGCTGGCAAGATCACGAACCCAACCGCCATGCCGATGATGGCAAACCAATTGGGCACGATGCCTTGAGCAGTACTGATACCAAACTCGCCGACCCAGTCAAACTTGAACAGCAAAAAGATCGTAAAGGCAACCGACAGTACCGGCAGCAATACATCCGTCAGCCAGTTCCGCTCTGCTGCAAGCACCGGTTCAACATTGGCTCCCCGATAAAAACGAATCACGCCCAATGGAATCACGATAAACTCAAAGAACCGCACCATGGCACTCAGTACGATAATTGCCGTCATGTTGTACTGAAAAGCCATTGGGATAAAGACTGCCAAAGCCAACGTAATTATAAACGGATAAACCGGAAAGTCATGCCTAGTTCGCTTGGCCAGCCATTGAGGTGCCTGATGCTCTTTGGCCATGGCCTCTAAAACCCGCGGCGTATGAAACGAAGCGGCGACATTGATCCCGAACATTGAAATCAGCGCGCCTAGCTCAATCAAGACGCGCAGCCAGCGGGCCTGAAAAATCGCGGTAATGGCTACGACCTGCTTGGTTTTGACAATTGCAGCCGGATTGATTGCCATCGCCACCAAAATCGTACCGATATAAACCAGTGCAATGACCATAATTGCCAATGGAATGGCCCGGGGCAGATTCTTTTGCGGATCCTTCATGTCTTCTGAGCCGCTTGCCACGCTCTCAAAACCAGTAAAGGCATAAAAGGCTGCAATAACTGCCATCACCAAGCCAGAAGTCGTGAGTTTGGGAATCAAAGGCTGTCCATTGGCGGCTTTAAGCGTGTCCAGATCGTGAAAATGACTGACGCCGGTTTTTAAAAAGACGATGCCCCCCGCAACGATGATCAAGCCCAGCGCCAGCAGCTTGCCGATGGTTGCCAGGTTGCTGACCCAGGTTAAGAAGCGCTGCCCAAAGAAATTGATCAGTAAAATAATTGCCATTAAGACGACAAAGCCCCAGGTAATGTTTTTAAAGCTGGTTGAGTCAGCACCAAAAATGGAAAGCGTACTCTTGATTACGCCAACTCCCATCACGCCCCAGGCAACGCTGGCCGAAAAGAACCGCACGACGCCCATGTAAAAGCCCATGTTCTCGCCATAGGCTGCCTTAGCATAGGAATAGGCCGCACCGCTTTTGGTAACGTACTTGGCTGCCGCGGCAAACGTCAAGGCCAGCATTGCCGCAAAGATCGCCGCGATCAGATAAACCAGTGGCGCCTTGGTTCCCACCATGGCCACGACCGAACCTGGCGTCAAAAAGATTCCGGAACCGATAATTGAATTGATTGCCAATAAGACAATTGACCAAAAGCCCAGTTTGTCAGTCTTATTCTGCATGTTCATCCCTGCCTTTCCCGTTGGCGCATTTGATCAGATAGTCAAACAGCCGGTTCATTTCTGCTTGGTGAGCGCGCAGCATTTCAGGATGCCACTGGACACCAAGCACCGTTCCCGTTTCGTTTTCAATTCCCTCATAGACGCCATCCTGCGCTAATGCATTAACCTTTAGTCCCTTGCCAACTTTTTTAATCAGCTGATGATGGTAGGAATTAACCCGCAGGCGAGGCACTTGGTCAAAAATCGCCGCCAAATGCGTATCCTTGACCAGCTTGACTTGATGCGTCGCCTGCCACCATGGCGTATCGCCTTGCCAATGCTTGAGCGTCGGCACCGGATAGTACTTAAGATCCTGATAGAGCGAGCCGCCGTGAAAGACGTTGATCAGCTGAGCGCCCCGGCAGATGCCCAGCACCGGGATGCCGCGCTTTTCGGCCAGCCTTAGCAGCCGCATGTCAAACTGATCGCGCGCCTGCCAGACCGTGCCTTGTTCAGGCTGCGGCTCTTCGCCATAACTTTCCGAATCAATATCCTGACCGCCCGAAAGAATCAAGGCATCAACCAGTTCCAGCTGAGACTCGGTTACGTCGGCATCCTCATTGAACGGAATAATCATCGGAACACCGCCATTTTTGATGACCGCCTCGCTATAGTCCTTGTTGACGTAGCTGCGGCGATAGCCAACGAAAGGACCGACATTTTTGGTCAGTTCGCTGCCTGAAATGCCAATTATCGGCTTTTTCATAAACTTTTCTCCTTTAACAAATAACAAAATAAAAGGGACTACCAGCTCACCGCCAGTAATCCCTTGACTCGATCAGCAACCGGTCACGGCTGCATCATTTGGTCATGTAATCTGATGGCAGAGCAAAAAACACGCGGCAATGCATGCAGCATGGACAGCACATTTTTTGCATCATCATTTGAATCGCCATCAGTTCACCTCATTATTTTTTAATAATCTAAGAATATCCTAACCAGCAGTGTTTGTCAATTCAAACCAGGTTAGTCCTTATCATGATGATCATCTTGTTCTTTCGGCATTCCCTGATGATCGCTCAGGTCGATTACCATGGAACGCGTTTTTTTCGACTGATTGCTATCTTGCGGCGGCTGCCAGTTGAAATACCGAATCACCAGCGAAAGCGGCGGAATCAGCAGCATGTACAACAGGGCCGTCAGCAGCGTCGCAGGCAGAGCCAGCCGCATAAAAGGCATGATGCCCGTTCCATGAGCAAATGCATCCCCCGCAATACCGCAAAGCACCTCGGCCGTAATCCATTGTGAGATACCGGCTGCCACGCCGACCCCAATCGCCTGCCGATGGGTTACCTTAACGTCGCGTGGCAGCTGCCAGCCAATCAAGGCACTGACCATCACCATGTCAACGGCCATATCCAGAACCGTCATCCAATCGGCCTTGCCAAGCAAGAGCAGAATCACCGTTCCCATCGTCGTAATGCCGGCACCCCAGCGCAGATTCAAGCCAACCATTGCACTCAGACCAATGACTCCGGCCAGCTCAATGGCAACCTGTCCGCTCGGCAGCGGCGTTGACAGACGCAGCAGACCAACGATCACCATTAAAGCCGTTAGTCCCAGTGCCCAGAGACAGTCTTTTGTTCGCTGCTGCATAGGCTTAGTCCAGTGGCTTTTTAGCCGTATCCTGCATCCAAGCCAGTGCCAGCGCGCCCTGCCCCAGGTGAACGCCGATTACTGGGCCAAAATAGCTCAATTCAAAGCGAATGTTGGGGTGATCAGCCTGCAGCTTGTCCAGCCATTTTTGCCCTTCTTCAGGACAGTTGGCATGCAGCACCATTGCCCGTACCGGATAGTCGAGCTTGGCCACGTCTTCGTCAAAGATCTGTTCACAGCGCGCCTTGGCCTTTTTCATTGAGCGCACCTTTTCAAATGCTTCAATGGCATAGTTTTGCGTGTGCATTGTCAAAAGCGGCTTGATCTTTAGAATTGAGCCGATAAAAGCCGATGCATTAGAAAGCCGGCCACCCCGCACCAGGTTCTGCAGATCATCAACGACAAAGACATTATTGAACGTATCCTGATATTCGCGCAGCTTTTTTAAGATATCATCCAGATCATCGCCTGCCTGAGCTAATTGAGCGGCTTCCAAGGCCAGATAGCCCATCATCTTGACCGTCAAGTGCGAGTCAAATGGGATGATCTTGATCGTATCCTGCATGTCTTGGGCAATCTGCGTAATCGTGTTGAGCAGGCCTGAGATTGCCTTGGTTAGGTGAATGCTGATGACGGCGTCGTAGCCTTCATCAGCCAGCTTTTGATAGGTTTCCATCAAAAGACCGATCGATGGCTGCGAGGTGCTTGGAAATGACTTTGAATGAGCCAGTTTGTCGTAAAATTCTTCAGTCGTAATGTCGACGCCTTCTTGATAGCTCTGGCCGTCGATCACCAGTGGAATCGGCACTACCGTAATCTGATTCTCCGCAGCTTCTTGTGGGGTTAAATAAGCGGTACTGTCGGTTACAACCGCGATTTTCATTTAGTTTTCCTCCAGTATGATTGCAGATTTAAAATAATATTTTAGAAAAATAATAGCATGTTAAAAACTGCCGGCCTCAAAACAAGGTCTGCATTTTAATAGGATAGCACATTCAACTCACAAAACCAATTATCCAGTAATTCCAGTTGTCTTAATTTCATAAATCGTTGGTCTGATTTGGTTTTAGATGGCAATCAACGTTATAATAGATTAGTTATGCAAAACAAAGGAGGAACGCAAAAATGCCATTTGACGGTTTCTTTACTCATGCTATGGTTCACGAGCTGAATCAAACGCTGCAGGGCGGCCGCGTCTCCAAGGTCAACCAGCCCTATCCTGCCGAAATGGTGATGGTAATCCGCGCCAATCGCCATAACTACTCCCTGCTGATCTCGGCCAATCCATCCTATCCACGCATTCAGATCACGCAGATTCCTTATCAAAATCCCGCTGTCCCCAGCAATTTCGCCATGACCATGCGTAAATATCTGGAAGGAGCGCTGGTGAAAGAAGTCGCCCAGATTGAAAACGACCGGATCGTTAAGCTGACCTTCTCGACTTTAGATGAGCTGGGCGACCCATTGGAACTGGTGATGATGGTCGAAATCATGGCGCGCCACAGCAACGTTACGCTGGTTAATGCCAAGACCGGCAAGATCATTGATGCCATCAAACATGTCGGCAGCGACGTCAACCGCGTCCGCCTGCTTTTACCGGGAGCAGCCTTCATCATGCCGCCTAAACAGCCGCGGTTCAATCCTTACCTGCCCAACCAGATTTATTCTGACCTGGTTCGCGAGTTAAAAGATGATCCGATTCAGCTTGCCAAAAAACTGCAGGCCAGCTATCAGGGACTGGCACCGGAAACTGCTAAGGAACTGGCCGCCGAGCTTTTAGCCAGCGACAGTCTGCCAAGCGCCTACCAAGCCTTTTTGCGCCATTTTGAGTCACCGACACCGGTCTTGATTACTAATGAAAAAAACAAGACCAGTTTTGCCGCGTTTGCCCCAATTGATACCCAGAAGCTAAGACTGCAGTCGTTTGCCACGCTTTCTGAGCTGCTCGATGCCTACTATGTCAACAAGGCACAGTCTGATCGCACCAAGGAATTAGCCGGTCAGGTATTAAAAGTGGTGCATAATGAACTCAAAAAAGACCAGCGCAAGATGAAGAAGTTTCAAAAAGAGCTGGCTGATGCTGCTGACGCCGACCGCTATCGAATCCGAGGCGAACTGCTCACTACCTGGCTGCATCAGGTCCCCCGTGGCGCCCAGTCAGTTGAGCTGCCTAATTTCTATGATGAGAATCGACCGCTTAAGATCACGCTGCAGCCTGATCTGTCGCCTTCTCGCAACGCTCAAAAATACTTCACGCGCTATAACAAGCTCAAGGCTTCAGTTAAATACGTCAACGAGCAAATGGCGATTACGCAAAAAGAAATTGATTACTTTGAAACGATTCTCAGCCAGATTGACCTGGCCAATCCCAGCGACGTTCAAGAGATTCGACTTGAGCTCCAGCAGCAGGGATACATCAAGACTAAACACAAAAAAGGCAAAAAGCAGCGCAAGATTCCTGTTTCCAAGCCTGAAGTCTTCCATGCCGCTGATGGTACGGTCATTTTGGTCGGCAAAAACAATCTGCAAAACGACCGGCTGAGTTTTAAAACGGCCAATAAAAACGAAATCTGGCTGCACGTCAAGGATATGCCTGGCTCGCATGTCGTGATTCGCGATACCAACCCTAGCGAAGAAACGATCCTGCAGGCGGCTCAGCTGGCAGCCTGGTTCTCGAAGGGACGCGACTCTGCCCACGTACCGGTTGACTATCTGCCGGTAAAGAACCTGCATAAGCCAAGCGGTGCCAAGCCTGGTTTTGTAACCTTCCGTGGCCAAAAAACGCTGTCGGTAACGCCAAAAAAGCTACCGAACTAAATAAAAGGACTTTGATGCATTGCCACCAAAGTCCTTTTATTTTAATAATTGCCGACAAACATTCCCTCAGCTTTTGGCGGTTGATATTCGCCAAAGTAGTCGGCAAAATCCAGATCCAGGTAGTCGCATAAATCCTTGACCTCAGTCATTGTCTTATCAATGACCGGAATCCCGTTTGCCTTACGATCAGCCATGGCCAGGATCTCTTTTTCGCCATGCGTATAGATCTTGTCGTGACCATTTGCCTTAGCAGAATCGCGCAGCTTTTGCAGATATTCAGAAAGGTGCTGACTGATTGCCTCACCATCACCGAATGCGTTGAGATTGATGGCCATAAAGCCGTGGCAGATTCCTGACTTGCCATTTTGCATGGTTGATTCAGAGGTCGTACCCATTGAAAGAATCGATGAGAAGATCTCGGCGACCATCCCATTGCCATAGCCCTTATGCGACCCCAGCGTTTCCGTATTGCCACCCAAAGGCATGATGCCGCCGCCGTTTTTGTGAACGATATTGTCCAAGACCATCGCCGCATCGTTGGTTGGCTCGCCTTGTGCATCCAAGGCCCAACCATCTGGCAATGGCTGATCCAGCTTGTTGTACATCTCCAGCTTGCCCCGGGTAACGACCGTCGTTGAGGCATCAAACAAAAAGTCATAAGGCCGTGCTGGCACGCACCAGGCTTGTGGATTGGAACCGATCATTGCCTGTCTGCCAAACGTTGGGACCATGATGGCCTCGCTGTTGGTGCAGGAAAAACCGAGCATGCCTTCTTTAGCGGCCATTTTGGCATAGTAGCCGGCAATGCCGTAATGATTGGAATTACGAACCGAAACGATCCCGATGCCCGCTTTCTTGGCTTTAGCGATTGCCAGTTCCATCGCAAAATGCCCATTAAGCTGTCCCATGCCATCATGACCGTCAACTACTGCCGAGACTGGGGTTTCAAAAACGATTTCTGGCTTGGCATCAACTTTCATCGTTCCTTTTTGAATTCCCTTATAGTAGCGGACCATTCGCTGCATGCCATGACTTTGAATACCATACATATCGGCAGTTAATAAAACATCGGTAATGATGGCAGCCTGTTTCACGTTAAAACCAAACTTTTGAAAGGCATCCATGCAAAGACGATCAAGCTGTTCGTAGGAAAATTTTACGACTTTATTTTCATTCATTTTGCAAGCTTCTTTCTGTTTATAAAACGCTTCACGACTTAACATGGTTAAATCATAACATATTTTACGGATTAATTTAAGCGCTTTCATTAATAAATATCAAATATTTTTGTATTTATTTATAAATTTAAAAACGTTTGCAAAATTAAAAGAACCAGACATCTTGACCTGCCTGGTTCTTTTAATTGCTATTCAAAATCATCATCACTCAAAAACTGCATCTGACCGCCCAAAACCCGGTTGATGGTTGGCTTTTCATGAACAAGATGCAGCGACTTGAACGGAAAGACTGCCCGATAGACTGCCATTTTGGTTTCGCCTTTAGGAACCAGCGCTTCATTTAAGGCATCGCCATCCAGCCGGCCCAATGCCATGCGTACCGTAATTCCCGGCAGATTCAACTTTAAGACCTTCGACAAAAAGGCAATTTCCGGCAATGGCATATGCTGAACCAAAAGCTGCTTAAAGGTACCATCAAAGCGGTGTACAAAAACAACCTGGTAAAGTCCTGGTGCCTTCTGCTCACTAATAGCCTGACCACCTTGCTTTTCCAGCAAAGCAAAATCATGCGGCGTCAAGCGGGCCGGAAAACGCTGCGCAGTCGGCTGATAGCTCAGATCATCGGTTGACTGCAGATCTGCCGTAATGCCCAGCGGATAGATGAGCTGACCGTCAAACAGTGCGTTAAAACTGTCCAGCGGCTCACCGACCGTTAATGATGTCGGACGCTGATCTTCAGGAATCTCGGCAATCTGGATGTTTTTGGCAATTGGTCCCAGCTGGTCGATCAATTCATGACGACTAGCCGGAATCAATACGACTTCCGGATGCTCGACGTCCAAAACCGCACGAATGTTTTCTGACTGCAGCGGCTCCAGATAGCGCTTGCGAGCCAGCATCGGCGCCAAGGTTACCGAGCTGGGATTGTCATTGATGATGACGGTCTGGTAGCCATGGTCGCGCAATTCACGCAGCGTGTTGGCAACAAAATAGTCACAGGAAGTTCCGTTGCCCAGCTGCAATGGTCCCGTACCTACAACGACTGCAGTTGGCGAAGGGCTTGGATTGGCCTCATCCTCCATTTCATACGTAGAGTAAAAAACGTTGGTGTGCTGATCAAATTCGCCCGCAGAAGGCTCCAGCTCCTTAAAGGTTCGGTGAATGACATGCTCGTCTCGCATTGCCACCACCTTGGTCGTTGGCCACTGCCAGATCTTAGCAATGCTTTCATCGCTCATGCCGCAGTATTTGGCCTTGACCAACAGCTCTGCATCACCAGGATGGCCCTTGAGCGCATCTTCAATCACCTGCATCTGACGCAGACAGGCAAAGTAATAGGCATCGATCTTGGTCAGCTCGGTCAGCTCATCATCAGTGTAGCCGCGCCGCAAAGCCGCCAACAGCGTAAACAGACGACCGGCGTGCGGATGGATCAAAAGCTGCACCAGCTCATCATCGGAAAGCTGATCCTGTTTTACCAGGCGTGAATCCTGCTCAATTCTTGGAAAGTCACTGATTGCCTTAAACATAGCCTCAGTCAGACTGCGCCCAACGCCAATCATCGTCCCCGTTGACTTCTTGCGCGTGCCAAGCTGCCGATCTGCGTCGGGCAGTTCAGCAAACGGCCAGACCGGCATCCGGACGGCAACGTGATCCATAACCGGTTCCGTCACGGCCGCGTGCTTATAGTAGCCGTGATCAAGATGGATGTCACGCAGCGTCTTGCCGGCATATAATTCGCCACAGACGATCTGCAGGGCATAGCCGGTTGCTGTTGCCGCAAAAGCCGTCAAGCGATCAAAGTAAGGATTGTTTTTGATCACGTAGAATTTTCCGTTAGCTTGATCAAGCGCAAATTGAACGTGATTGACGCCAACAATCCGCAGTTTGCGCGTTATGGCAAATGCCGTATCGCGCATGTCTTGAATCTCGCGGTCAAGCAGCGTCTGGGCCGGAAGTACTGCAATTGAATCGCCAGCATGAATGCCAATCGGATCGATATCTTCGACGCAGGCCAGCTGCATCATCGTCCCAAAGCCGTCTCTTAAAACAACAATTTCAATTTCCTTAAACCCAGCCAGACTCTGCTGAACTGTAATCTGACCCGAGCGTGACTGTCTGAGACCAGTTGCCACGGCCCGCTTAAGCTCATCTTGATCATGTACCAGCGAACGCCAGCCCGCTCCTTTGGGTAATACAGAGCGCACGATAATCGGATAGCCGACCCGTTGGACCATCTCCAGTGCATCAACGTAATTATCGACTTTAGAGATGGCCTTGGTAGGCACGTTGAGATTATGCAGCGTCTTGCCAAGCAGCATTGGGTTATTGATCTGACGAATCGTAGCTTCAGGTACTCCCAAAAGCTCAATGTCATCGGCCTGCAGAATGCCGGTCTCGCTGACTGCCTGAATCAGCTCAAACGCACGCCGGCCGCCCAACGTTGGCAGGATTGCATCAGGATGATACTGTTTGATCGTGGCAACGACATTTTCAACCGTCAGCGACTTGATGCAGGCATGATCGATGGCATCCGGACAATCCAAGGTAAAAGAAAATGGATTGTCATCAATGAGGATCGTCTTCCAGCCCTGCTCTTTTAGGACGCTGGCAACCTGAAAAGCCGCGGCATCGAGCTCATCGCCATGTTCAATGCTGTCGGCGCCGGCCCCAATCAGAAGAACTTTTTTCATCGCCATCCCTCCTCACGTTGCTTCATAATGTCCATGAACTCATCAAAAAGATTGTTGGTTTCATCCGGACCAGGCGCGCCATCAGGGAAGAACTGCACCGAAAAAGCCGGATAGTGACGATGCCGCAACCCTTGAACCGTGCCATCAAGCATATCGACATAGGTAATAAAAAGCTGCGAACGATCGACTGAGTTGCGCCGAATTACATAACCCTCACCTTGAAAGGCAAAAACAATGTGATCGGTGATGATCTCTCGGATTGGATGATTCATGCCATGATGCTCAGTTGCCAAACGCTCAACCTTACACCCATTCGCTAAGGCAAACAGCTCGTGCCCCAGCCCAATGGCAAACATGGGGACCTTAGCCTCAACTTGCCGAATCATTTCCAAGACTGATCGTTTCAATGATTCAGGGTTTCCTGGGCCGCTGGAAAGCACTACGCCATCCGGATCCAATCGCAAAATATCATCAACGCTGGCCGTATATGGCAGCACGGTAACATTGCACTTGCGCCGCGAAAGCTCCCTTAAGATTCCGTTTTTAAGGCCAAAGTCAATCACGACCACGCTGCGGCCAATATCTGGATTGGGAAATGGCTTTGGCGTGGCAACCTGAGCAACCTGCTGATTGGTCAAAACGGTAGCATGCAGCTGATCAAACGCATGATCATCAGGGACTGGGACGATACTGCCCTTCATCGGCTGGCCAACCTTTCGCAGATGCCGCACGATAGCCCGCGTGTCAACGTTGGTAACCCCAGGAATATTCATCTGTTTTAAATACTGATCCAGAGTCGTTCCATGACGCCGTTCCTTTAAGGGCGCCAGATTACGGCAGACGACGCCTTTGATTGAAGGTACGATCGATTCATAGATATTGCGCTGAATTCCATAATTGCCAATATTGGGGTTGGTAAAAACGACAATTTGATTATGGTAGATTTGGTTGGTAATGATTTCTTGATATCCCGTCATACTGGTATTAAAAACCATCTCGCCAAAAGTTACGGCAGGCGAGCCAAATCCCTCACCCTCAAAGATGGAGCCATCCTCAAATATCAAATATCTTGCTGTCATCCAATCTCATCTCACTTTTTAAGCCGCCTCAAAACTATTCATCACGGCGGTCGGTTTTGTCCAAATGTTCAAGCATCTTGGTAAAGTAGTCTGGCAGCGGCGCGGTAAACGTCATCTCTTGACCGCTGCGGGGGTGCTGGAAGCCCAACAGACCAGCATGCAGATACTGTCCCGGTCCAGCCAGGGTTTTGCGTGGCCCATACAGTGGATCGCCAGCCAAGGGATGCCCGATATAGGCCATATGAACGCGAATCTGATGCGTTCGCCCAGTCTCCAGCCGACATTTGACCAGCGTATAGTGCTGATAACGCTTCAGTACCTTAAAATGCGTTACGGCATGACGGCCATCCAAGACGACTGCCTGTTTCTTGCGATCTTTTTTGGAACGACCCAGTGGCGCATCAATCGTTCCCTGCTCCTCTTTGATCACGCCATGCACCAAGGCAACGTACTCGCGCTGGTTGGTCTTGGACTTCAGCTGCGCGGCCAGACTGCGGTGTGCCAGATCATTTTTGGCCACCATCAACAGACCCGAGGTATCCTTATCGATGCGGTGGACGATTCCTGGCCGAAACTCACCATTGATCGTCGACAGCGGCGAATGATACAACAGTGCGTTGACCAGCGTATGACTAGGATGCCCAGGCGCGGGATGTACTACCATTCCGGCCGGTTTATTGACGACGATCACATCATCATCCTCATAAACGATATCCAAGGGAATGTTTTCTGGTTCCAGATCAATGGTTTGCGGTTCTTCAGGTATGATGCGCACCATATCGCCCACTTGAAGCTTGTACTTGGTTTTAACGGACTGCCCATTAACGGTGACGTGACCATCCTCAATCCATTTCTGCAGCTGCGAGCGGGAAACATCACTTAGAAAATGGCCCAAAACCTTGTCAATGCGGCCGGTCAGATCAGCATCAATCTTGATTTGGCGTTCTGAGTTCATTTGTGATCATCCTCTTTCAAAACTACGATCAGCATGATAAACACGCCAACCGTTAAACAGGCATCGGCAACGTTAAATACTGGGAAATTGACGTTTCTTAGGGCAAACATATCAACCACGTATCCCTGACTGAGCCGGTCGATAAAATTACCGACTGCACCAGCCATAATCAGCGAAAGTCCTGTCATCATCCAGGCAGAGCGACGATTTTTCCACATCAGATAAGCTACCACGATAATTGCAGTTACCGTTATGACCGCAAAAAACCACTGCCGCCCTTCCAACATGCTCCAAGCTGCCCCGGTATTATGCAGATTATCCAGGTCCAGCAGTCCCGGAATGAACGTTCGGCTGCCATTTAACGGGATATTGCTGGTTACCCAGTGCTTGACGATTTGATCGACAATGATCAGACCAACGATTAAAATCAAAGACCATGGCAGCAGCGATTGTTTTTTCAATTGATTCTTTTCTGTTTTATTCATGTTCATTTTTTACTGCATTACCCAGCGTAATCTTTAAAGAGTCGATTGAGCGCGCGGAAAATGAAAAGGTCATGACCTCGCCATTAACCGTGATCGTCATGGTATGCTTGGTAAAGCGAGGCTGGCGAATGTCTTTAAGCGGAATGACCAAAAAACGATTCTGCAGCATACGATCAAATACCATTTTGGTCGGCGTTACCAAAACCGTGCGCCGGCCAATCGCCAAAACTGCTAAAATAATAAAAAGCGCTAAAAGCAATGCCGTAATCCAGTTAAAATGGGTAATCTCCAGCCAGACCACGACACCGGCAATGCCAATCAAAAGCATCCAGCACCATTGAATGGTTGCCGAGGTTAGATCCGGCTGGTAAAAGTAGCGTTTTTCTTCTTCCAAAATATCACTTCCTAATGTCAATGAGGTAATCAAATGATCAAACTATATACCGATGCTGCCACCAAAGGCAATCCTGGCCCCACTGGACTGGGAATGCTGATTGTCAAAGACGGCCATCAGCAGCAGCTTAAATCTTTTTTGCCGCGGGCTTCTAATCATCAAGGCGAATTTGCCGCGGCAATTGAAGGCTTTGCCTATTTAAAAAAACATTTTTCCAATCAAGAGACCGTGCTGTTTTATACCGACAGCCGCCTGCTGAGCGACGCTGTGGGCAAAGAGCATGCGCGTCATTATGAAAACGAGCTAAACGAGCTGTTGACCAGTATGGACGATTTTAAAACCGTTGTAGTCCAGTGGGTCCCCGAAAAACAAAATCAAGGCGCCCACCAGCTGGCCAATCAAGCTCTGCACGAACAGATCAATCAGTCTGACCATCAGTAACCAGTATATCAAACTTTCTTACGGTCTGATCAACAATCCGTCAGTCGCAACAATTTCTTAAATGCCCTCATCTTACTATATGTAAATTAAGAATTCATGCATTATTTTTAGTCAAAAAATCGCCCTGCCTTGTTTCAGACAGGACGATTTTCTTTTGTAACGCTTGAATTTTTTTAAAATAAAAACCGACCACCACCACGGGCAGTCGATTCTGCTTAATAAATTTAATGATTGAGCCTAAAGTGCCTGCGTAGCAAATGAACGACTCTCCAAAGCCTTCAACAGGGCATTGACCGTATCAAGCGCCGTCAAAAGCGGGATATTGTGCTCAATTGCCGTCTGCCGAATCACAAAGCCATCCGAAGCCTTTTCATAGTCATGTTCCATGGTATTGATAACCAGATCCACGTCATTGTTCTTTAAGACGTCCAAAATGTTGGCCCGCTTGGTGTCCTCTTCATGCAGCTTGCCAACCGTCGTAACGTGCAGACCGTTTTGCTTCAAGAAGTCTGCCGTGCCATCCGTAGCCAAAATCCGATAGCCGATCTTGGCAAAGCGCTTGGCCAGTGGCAAAATCGTCTCTTTATCACGGTCCTCAATCGTCAGTAAAACATTGCCATAGTCCGGCAGATGCATCTTGGCACCTTCAAATGCTTTATAGAGTGCCTTTTCAAACGTGTAGTCGCTGCCCATGACCTCACCGGTAGATTTCATCTCAGGTCCCAGGTAGCTGTCAACGTCATCCAGCTTGTTGAAGCTAAAGACTGGCGCCTTAACGTGAATGGTCTTTGACTCGGGGTAGAGACCATCTTGATATCCTTGACTGGCCAATGACTCGCCCAAAATTACGCGGGTTGCTACCTGAGCCATTTCGATTCCCGTAATCTTGCTCAAAAACGGTACCGTCCGGCTGGCCCGTGGATTGACTTCCAAGACATAGGCCTCGTGGTTATGAATAATAAATTGAATATTCATGATGCCCACGCACTTCAAAGCTACGCAAAGCTTCTTGGTAGCGGCCACGATCTGCTGCTTAATATCGTCATCAAAGCTTTGTGGCGGATAGACGGCCATTGAGTCGCCAGAGTGCACGCCGGCGCGTTCGATATGCTCCATGATCCCCGGCAAAAGAACCTCTTTGCCGTCACAGATGGCATCAACCTCACATTCACGCCCTTCCAGATAGGCATCGACTAAAATTGGATGATCTTCAGCGGCTGGCGCGTTTTGGCCGAGATATTCGTGCAGTTCTTTTTCATTGTAGACGATCTCCATTGCCTTACCGCCTAAGACGTAGCTTGGCCGTACCAGGACTGGGTAGCCGATCTCCTTGGCCGCTTTTAAGACGCCTACTCCAGTCGTGGCCGTTAACCCAATCGGCTGCTTGAGCTGCAGATCCTTGATGACTTGATCAAAGACTTCTCGGTCCTCGGCCGCATCCAGATCCTTAACCGTGGTCCCCAGAATCTTGACGCCATGCTCAGCCAAGCCCGCTGCCAGATTAATCGCCGTCTGCCCGCCAAATTGAACGATCACTCCCATTGGCTTTTCCAGATCGATCACATTCAGCACGTCTTCCAGTGTCAACGGTTCAAAATAAAGCTTGTCAGAAACCGAAAAGTCAGTTGAAACCGTTTCGGGATTGGAATTCATGACGATCGCCTCATAGCCCAGTCGTTGAATCGCCTTGACGCTGTGAACGGTGGCATAGTCAAACTCTACCCCCTGACCAATTCGAATCGGACCTGAGCCGATAACCAAGACGGACGGCCGCTCGCTTTTGATGCTTTCATTTTCATGATCATACGTACTGTAGAAATATGGCGTCTGCGACTCAAATTCAGCCGCGCAGGTATCAACCATCTTATAGACTGGTACGATGCCGTTTTGCCGACGCAGCTGACGGACGCTGTCGGCATCAGTCTGCCAGAGGTCGGCAATCGTTGGATCAGAAAAGCCGTACTGTTTAGCCAGTTTTAACACGGCGGCATCTTTAGGGCTGGCCTTGATCTGATCTTCCAGTTCCACGATATGTTTTAAGATATCCAAAAAGTAGACGGTAATCTTAGTCAGCTCATGCAGGTCTTCTAGGCTGTAGCCACGCCGCAGCGCCTCAGCCAGATAAAAGATTCGATCGTCTTGAACGTGCACCAGCTTATCTTCCAGCTCAGTATCAGATGCCGACTGTGCCTCTTGTGAAAACAGGTCCTTTTGATCGATTTCCAGGGAGCGAACGGCTTTTTGAACGGCCTCCTCACAGTTGCGGCCGATTGCCATGACTTCACCGGTTGCCTTCATCTGACTGCCCAGACGACGATCAGCATGCGTGAACTTGTCAAATGGCCAACGCGGAATCTTGCAGACTACATAGTCCAGTGCCGGTTCAAATTCGGCAAACGTCGTCCCAGTAACCGGGTTCTTGATCTCATCTAAGGTCAGCCCCACCGCGATCTTGGCTGCCATCTTGGCGATTGGATAACCCGTTGCCTTGGAAGCCAATGCTGAAGAACGCGAAACCCGCGGATTGACTTCGATCACGTTATATTGATAGCTGTTAGGATCAAGGGCTAATTGAACGTTGCAGCCGCCTTCGATCTTGAGCGCCCGAATCAGTTTGAGCGCGCAGTCACGCAGCATCTGATATTCACGATCAGAAAGCGTCTGACAAGGAGCAAAAACGATTGAGTCGCCCGTATGAATACCGACTGGATCAAAGTTTTCCATGCAGCAGACTACCATGGCGTTGTCCGCTGCGTCACGCATCACCTCAAACTCAATCTCCTTATAGCCAGCAATTGATTTTTCGATCAGACACTGAGTTGCCGGCGAAAGATCCAGACCATTAGCAGCAATCGCCTTTAGCTCGTCATCATTATGACACATGCCGCCGCCAGTACCACCCATTGTAAAGGCCGGCCGCACGATCACCGGATAGCCGATCTCATGAGCAAACTCAAGCGCCTCCGCAACCGTGCCTACTGTCTTGGAAGCAGGTACCGGTTCGTTTAAGCGCTGCATCAGCTCTTTGAATTTTTCACGGTCCTCAGCCTCATCAATTGAAGCCAGCTTAGTACCCAGCATCTGGATGTTAAGTTCATCCAAGATGCCAGTCTTGCCAAGTGCTACGGCCAGGTTTAAGCCAATCTGCCCACCCAGCGTCGGCAGAATTGCATCTGGATATTCCTGGCGAATAATTCGTGATACCGATTCGACCGTTAATGGCTCAATATAGACGTGATCGGCAATTTCCGTGTCCGTCATGATCGTGGCGGGATTGGAATTGACCAGCACCGTTTCATAGCCTTCCTCGCGCAGGGCCATGCAGGCTTGAGTTCCTGAATAATCGAATTCCGCGGCCTGACCAATAATAATTGGCCCCGAGCCGATTACCAAAATTTTATGAATATCTGTCCGTTTAGGCATTGGTGCGTGCTTCCTTTCGTTGATCTACCATGCTGATAAAGTCATCAAACAAACCATCGGCATCATGCGGACCCGGCGCGGCATCCGGGTGGAACTGAACCGAAAAGGCCGGATATTGACGATGACGCAAACCTTCAACCGTCCCATCATTGATCTCGACATGCGTGATCATCAGTTTTTCTTTATCAACTGAAGCGGGATCAACCGCGTAGCCATGATTTTGTGAGGTAAAGACGATCTGACCGGATGCAATGTCTCTGACCGGATGATTAAATCCACGATGACCAAATTTCATCTTGTAGGTGCTGGCCCCGTTAGCTAAGGCAAAAATCTGATGACCCATGCAGATGCCAAATACTGGCAGGTGTTTCTCAATCTCAGCCACCATTTCAGCTGCGGCCGTCATTTCTTCGGGATTGCCGGGACCATTGGAAAGCAAAACACCATCTGGATGCAGATTCAAGATTTCTTGAGCCGTTGTTGAATATGGCACCACGATCGTATTGCAGTCTCGTTTGGCCAGTTCCCGCAGAATACTGTGCTTGGCGCCAAAATCAACTACTACGATATTGCGCTTGGTACCAGGATTAGGATAGAGAGTCTTGGTTGAGACCTGACTGATGATGCCTTTGGTTGGATTTTGACGCTTTAATTCTTTAACCACGCTGTCAGCATCGGTGATTGAATCGGCAATTCGTCCGCGCAGCGTGCCAAAATGACGCAGCTTGCGAACCAGCTCACGCGTATCGATTCCCTGCAGGCCCGGAATGTTCATCTTTTCCAAAAAACCGGGCAGTGTATCCTGCATGCGCCAGTTGCTAGGAATCCGCGCCACCTGTCGACAGATGACGCCTTTGATCTGCGGCTGCAGTGATTCAAAATCATCCAGCGTGACACCGTAATTGCCGATCAGCGGGTTGGTAAACACCAGGATCTGATTGGCATACGACTGGTCGGTAATGGCCTCTTGATAACCAGTCATCCCCGTAGTAAAGACGACTTCGCCAGTGGTCTGCACAGCGGCACCAAAGCCCTCGCCCTCATAGATCGAGCCATCCTCCATAATCAAATAACGTTTCATTGCAATCTCCCTTTTCTAAACAATCTCACTCAATCAGGCCTGTGCCAATTCACCCTGCTTGATCAAAACGACGCTGTCTTGTCCATCAGTCTCGCTGACGTTGACCTTTACTCGTTCCTGCATGGACGTTGGAATGTTTTTGCCGACAAAATCAGGCCGAATCGGCAGCTCACGATGACCACGATCAACCAAAACCGCAACCTGGACGCGCTTGGGCCGCCCTTGATCCATAATTGCATCCATGGCTGCCCGAATCGTCCGGCCGGTAAAGAACACGTCATCGACCAACACCACGCGCTTATCATTGATGTCAACGCCCAGCCTTAGATTTTCCTTAGCGGTGTCTGGTCGTCGATCGTCGCGATAGTTGGTAACGTCCAGCTCACCAACTGGTACCGCAACGTTTTCCAGTTTCTGCAGCTGATCAGCAATGCGACGCGCCAGATAGACTCCGCGCGTCTTAATACCGATCAGGACCAAATCCTGGGTTCCTTTGTTGCTTTCGACAATTTCGTAGGTGATTCGCGTTAAGGCGCGTTTCATGGCCATCGCATCATAAAATTCTTTCATTTCGCCAAACTCCTTACAAAATTTGTCCAATAAAAAAGCACTGATCCACGACTCGTGAACCAGTGCTCCAACATATTGTTTAAAAGCGCGACCAAAACGTCGACCAAATTTAAACGATGCTGCCTTGCTAGCCTCACGGGACTAAATTTAAAGGACATATAGATTGTTATTTAATTTAATGGATAGCTATACGTTTGTCAAGCATATTTTCGAAATTTCTGTTTATTGTTTCAAAATCAAACGCTTACATATTAATCAAAGAAATGCTGTTTTTAAGGTTAAAACCATTGAATTTCGGCTATTTTAACGTTTATCACTGCCGACATTCCCTTTTATTTAAATAAATTAAATCATTTTACTTTAATGATTTAATAATTTTTATTCATTTTTTATACATATTCAGCAATAAAAAAGTCCGATGCGATCTGGCATCAGACTTTCTGACTATTCAGTATAGTAAAGCAGGCAACAGGCACCCAAGCCCGTATGCGTTGCAATAATCGGCACTGTTTCGCGAATGACGATCGGCAGCTCTGGACAGATAGCCTGAACCTTTTCTTTAAGCCGCTCAACTTCACTCATGCCTTCAACATGCGAGATGCCAACACCCAAAACCTTAGGACCACTGGCCATCTCGTCTAAGATCTTATCCCATTCCTTATGGATCGCCTTCATGCCACGACCCTTGGAAGCTACGTGGATCTCGCCATCATAAACCTGCAGCATAACCTTGATGTTCATAAACCGAGACAGCGCACCGGCAAACTTGCTGATTCGACCACCGGCTACCAGATTATCAAGATTATCGATTGCCAGATACAGCTTGCTCTTTTGCAAAACGTCCTTCATCTTGGCAATTGCATCATCAACCGTTCCGCCGTCTGCAATCACCTTGGCGGCTTCAATGATTTGAAAGGCCATGCCGCGGTCGGTTGACTGGCAGTCGTATACCGTTACCTTGGTCTTGGTTAAGTTGGCAGCCTGTTCAGCAGCATGAACCGTGCCACTGATCGATGCCATCATCGTCACGCACAGAACCTCGCTGCCATCTGCCCCCGCCTGGTCAAAGGCATCAACGAACTTGCCAATTGGCGGCTGCGAGGTTTTCGGCAGCGACTTGGCATTTTTCATCATCGTTGGGAACTGATCGTTGGTGATCGTTTCGCGTTCAACATAAACCGTCCCGTCAATCATTACTGACAGTGGTACGATCGTAATATCATATTTTTTAATTTCTTCATCGGTAAGGCCAGCTGAAGAGTCAGCCACAATTTTAATCTTTGACATGGAAATTACCCACTTCCTGATCAAGTTTGATATAATGTATCTAGTATCATAAACTAGATACATTATTTTAAAGACTAAATACATTATAAACTTAGTCTGCCGGGCATGCAAACTGCCTTGATAATTAACTTTAGTATAGCAGAAATAACGGCTGATTTCATTGCCGAGCACTTTTATGAAAGGAGTATTCAGCTTGCAGATGAAAAACTCAACATCACGTCGCCAAACTATTTTAATCGAAATCGCCAATGCCATTACTCACGGTGTTGGCGCGGCCCTGGCCATTGCCGGATTGGTGATCTTGATCGTACGGGCGGTCCATACCGGCAGCCCCATGCGCATCGTTACTTTTTCAATCTATGGCGCGGCTTTAGTCCTGTTCTTTTTAGCCTCAACACTGTTTCACTCGCTGATCTTTACTCGTGCTAGACGGGTCTTCCAGATTCTGGACCACGACATGATCTACCTGGTCATTGCCGCCAGCTACACGCCATACTGTCTGGTGGCCATTAAAGGCTGGCAGGGCTGGACGCTGTTTAGTATTATCTGGGCCATGGCGATTGCTGGTATCATCTATAAAAGCATCTGGTTTCAAAAAAAGAGCAAATGGTCGACGATTTTCTACGTGATCATGGGCTGGATGTGCGTACTGGCATTTTGGCCGCTTTGGCACGCCTTGGGACCAGTTGGCTTTGGCCTGCTGCTGGCGGGAGGCATCACCTATACGCTGGGCGCCCTGCTCTACAGCATGCCAACCCGTTACACGCATCTGATCTGGCATCTTTTCGTCATGGTCGGTACGGCATTCATCTACTTTTCAATCTTGTTTTACGTCTAATCTTTAATCCAATGCTCAAAGCGACAGTCGGGAACATCCGGCTGATCGCTTTTTATTTTCTCCACATCTGCCAAACGCCATCCTCGATAGTCAATGGCCGGCATTTTGGTATCGCCGCCAAAGTGCCGTTCAACCACTGTCCGATAAAGGTCGCCAGCTAATGGCAGCAGCGTTTGATAGATCTGTGCTCCGCCAATGACAAAACAGCGCTGGCCAGCCAAACGATCCGCTAGCAGCTCCTTTAGCTCCGTAATACTGTGCACCACTGTAATCTTGGCATCGTCCAGTTTTTGATGCGTCAAGACGATATTTTCGCGCTTCGGCAACGGCCGGCCGATCGACTTGAACGTATTGGCACCCATAATTACCGGATGATTAAGCGTCACGGCTTTAAAATGCTTCAAATCGGCAGGCAGATGCCATGGCATGGTGCCGTTTTTGCCGATATAACCGTCTGGATCCTGCGCCCAGATAAAGTCCAGCTGATTCATAAAAACACCCCTTAAACGGCAACTGGGGCCTTGATCCCGGCCTCGTGCTCATAGTTTTCCAGCTTAATGTCCTCCATTTCATACTGATCAACTGGTTTTGGATCGGCCGGCAGAATCAGTTTTGGTGCTGGATGCGGCGTCCGTGAAAGCTGTTCTTTGATCTGCTCAATGTGATTGCTGTAGATATGCGCATCTCCTAAAGTATGCACGAACTCGCCCACGCCCAGGCCGCACTCCTTGGCAATCATGTGCGTCAAAAGCGCATAGCTGGCGATATTGAACGGCACGCCTAAGAAAATATCGGCACTGCGCTGATACAGCTGACAGCTCAGCTTGCCATCATTGACGTAGAATTGAAACATCGTGTGGCAAGGCGGCAGTGCCATGCTGTCCACGTCTTCTGGATTCCAGGCCGAAACGATCATCCGGCGTGAATCCGGCGTGGTCTTGATCTGTTCGATGACTTTGGCAATCTGATCAATGTAGTGGCCATCGCTGGTTTTCCAGTGCCGCCATTGTGAGCCATAGACCAGCCCCAGATCGCCATATTTTTGCGCAAACTCATCATCACTCAAGATGCGATCGCAAAAGGCCTTTTTTTCTTCGAGATAGACCTTTTTAAATTCGGGATCCTTAAGCCAGCGGTGACCAAAATCCGTCATATCAGGGCCTTGGTATTCTGGACTTTCCACCCATTTTTTAAAGGCCCATTCATCCCAGATATGATTCTTGTGCTGCAGCAGGAAGCGAATGTTGGTATCGCCGCGCAAAAACCACAGCAGCTCGCTTTTGATCAGACCAAACGGAACAAATTTGGTGGTTAGAATCGGAAAACCGGCGTTGAGATCAAAATGCATCTGATAGCCGAAAACCGAGCGCGTTCCCGTTCCTGTCCGATCGCTCTTTTCGTGCCCATGCTCTAATACGTAGCGGGCCAGATCCAGATACTGCTGTTCATTATCATTGACTGCCATGTCTAATCTTCCTTTCGCTGTTCAAATAAGTTCCATTCTAACATATCGTCGGCTGACTGGCTCTTGATTAGAACCGCCTATTCATCCACAAACTCGCTGAGATATTCCCAGCGTTCGGTTTTTTCTGCCAAAGCTTTTTGAACCCCATCCAGTTCTTTTTGCAGTTCCGCCAGCTTGGCGTAGTTATCGCCATTAGCTGCCATTTCTTCTTCAATCTGCTTTTGGCGTGTATCCAGCTGATCGATTTCTTCGTCAATATGATCCCATTCCAGTTTTTCGGCATAGGTCAGCTTGGTCTTTACCTTGGCAGTGTTGGCCGTTTTAGCAGGGGCAGCCGTTTTCTTGGCAGCTGCCTTGGCCGCGGATTTAGCTGCCTGAGCCGCCTGTGCATCAGCTTGGGCCTTTTTGAGATATTCAGTGTAGTAGCCGCGGTAGCGCTCAATCTTGCCTTGACCACGGAAGATCAGCAGATTATCAGCCACCTTGTCCAAAAAGTAGCGGTCATGCGAAACCGTAATGACCGTTCCAGCGAAATCGTCCAGATAGTCTTCCAATACCGTCAGTGTGCCAATATCCAAATCGTTGGTCGGCTCATCCAAAAGCAGGACGTTTGGCTGCTGCATCAAGATTTTTAACAGATACAGCCGCCGCTTTTCACCACCAGAAAGCTTTCGAATCAGCGTTCCATGCATAAATCGCGGAAACAAGAAACGCTCCAGCAGCTGCGTAACGTTGACCCGATTGCCGTTTTTATCGACCACGTTGTCAGCTACTTCAGTCAGATAGCTGATCATACGCTTGTCGTCATCAATGCCTTCCGTCTGTTGCGTGTAGTATCCCAGCTTAACGGTCTCGCCAATCTTCAAAACGCCAGAATCAAGCTTGGTGCGGCCAGCAATCACATTTAAAAGCGAAGTCTTGCCGGCACCGTTTTCGCCGGTAATGCCGATTCGATCGCCGGCCTGCACCAGCCAGTTGAAGTCGTCTAAAATTTCATGATCGCCATACTTAAGATTGGCATGCTGCATTTCAATGACGTCTTTGCCCAGTCGCTGCGAGCCCAGTTCAATCGAGATGTCCTCATCAACTTTAAGCTTGCCCAGGTTGTCCTTGAGTTCGTTAAAACGATTGATCCGGCCCTTTTGCTTGGTTGAGCGCGCCTTAGCTCCATGCCGCATCCAGGCCAGCTCTTTTTTGTAAAGGGCCTGCCGCTTGCGCTCGCCTTCCTGTGCCAGTTCAACCCGGGTCGCTTTTTGGGCTACGAAGTCCTGATAGTTGCCGTCATAATGATAAAGCTTGCCAAACGACAGCTCCCAGATATGATTGGCAACCTGATCCAAAAAGTAGCGGTCATGCGTAACGACCAGCACGGCCCCGCGATAGCTGGCCAGATAGTCCTGCAGCCACATGATCGAGTCGATGTCCAAATGGTTGGTTGGCTCATCTAACATCAGCAGATCGGGTTCTTGAATCAAAACCTGGGCCAGGCCAACCCGCTTGCGCTGACCACCGGAAAGCTCCTTGATTTTTTGGTTGGCATCATTGATTTTCAGCTGCGTTAAAATCGTCTTGACGCGGCTGTCGGCTTCCCAGGCGTCCTCTTGATCCATGGCAGCCTGCATCTTGATAAATCGATCGCTTAATCTGGAATCTTCAGGATGCGCGCTATAATCCAGCAGCGCTTTTTCATATTGCCGAATCGTTTGAAAAACTGGCTGCCCGCCAGCAAACACGGCATCCATGATCGTTTTTTCTTCGTCCAGGTCTGGCTGCTGCTTCAAAAAGCCAATCGAATAGTCGCTGGGTTTGATGATCTCGCCGGCCTCAGGACTAACCGCACCACTGATAACGTTTAAAAGCGAGGTCTTACCGCTGCCGTTGGTGCCGATCAAGCCAATGCGGTCCTGTTCGTTGATAATGAACGAAACGTCTTTAAACAGTGTCTTTTCACCATACGTACTGGTTAAATTTTCAGCTCTTAATGTTTTCATTGCCATCCTCTTTTGCTAATTGTGCCGCTGCCGCTAATAACGCGTTTTGATCGTTGGGCAGCTTCCGATCCAAGACCTGCTGCTGAAGCTGATGCAGAATCCAGCCCATCTTCGGTCCCGGTTTGACGTGCGCCAGCTTAATCAATTGGCCGCCATTGACTGCCAGTTCCTTGGCGCTTTTGATTGGCAGTGCCTGGTAGCGATCACGCAGGTCAAGTTCTTCTTGCGACTGACCAAATAATGCCGCGACTCGATTGGCACTGATCAAAAGCTTTTCTCCAGTAGCAAACAGAATTGCTGGCGTCAGCTGATCATTTAAAATCGCATCGGCTGCCAAAACGATTTTCTGCACGGTGCCGATCAGATCATTGGAAGTCTTCCAAGCTTTTAAAAAGGCATTGCGCTGGGCATGATCCAGCTGCATGACTCTCATCAGCACCGCCCAGGCCTCAGCTTCTGTTTTCAGCTGCCATGGCTTTAGGTCCAGCAGCTGATCAAGGGCCGTCTTTTGATCCGCCAGTTTCGGACAATAACGGTAAAGATCAGTCTCAATCAGATCCGTCAATCCGGCCACAGGGTTCTGTCCTAACAACAGTTTTTCAAATTCAACCCGAATCCGTTCCACGGCAATCTTTTCCAACAGCGGCGCATTGTCTTTGATACCCTGTTTGGTTGGTTCGTCAATCTTAAAGTTCAGCTTGCTGGCAAAACGAACGGCCCGCATCATCCGCAGCGCGTCTTCATGAAAACGTTCAGCCGGTTCACACACCGCCTTGATCAAGTGCCGCTTTAAGTCGCCCAGCCCATCAAACAAATCGATGACCTCGCCGTTTTCCTTCAGCGCCAAGGCATTGATCGTAAAGTCGCGCCGCTTTAAGTCTTCTGCCAGTGAGCGGACAAACGTTACCGAATCTGGACGGCGAAAGTCCTGGTAGCCAGATTCAGTTCGAAAAGTGGTCGTTTCGTAGCCAATACCATGATCTAAAATCATGACCGTCCCATGCTCAATGCCAGTATCAACCGTACGATTAAAGATCTGCTTGATTTCGGCCGGATAGGCGCTGGTGGCAATGTCGATGTCATGAATCGGATCGCCCAAAATCGTATCGCGCACGCAGCCGCCGACAAAGTAGGCCTCATAGCCAGCCTGTTCAATTCGCTGCAGAATCGGCCGTGCTGGTTCAAAGACGGCCGGCAGTTTTTCGATTTTCACGGATATCATTTCCTTGTTTCGTGGATTTGGTTGTCATAACCAGTCCTAACCATTTTAGCAAACTTTCCAGGACTCGAAAACGAGATCTGCAATTTAGCCAACTTTATCAATCTCTCCCTAGTAATCATCATCTACTTGAAAACAGCCCCAACATCCCGGATTAGTTTATAACGGCAGCTGCAATCAGTTATACTTGCTTTCGGTTAGGTTTCGCGTTATTGTTAAGGTAAATCATTACTACTGAAAAATAAATTAGAAAGGAGCTTTTTATGGATCAATATCCTTACCAGACTGCCTTTCATCGGGAGCTTAAAGCCATTGGCCGCGCGCAAATGACCATTGATGCCTATGATGCCACGCTGCGTCAATTATTTAACTATCTCGAGGATCAGCGTCCGATCTATGCTCATGATCCCAGTGCCAACAACGTAACGGAAACCGATGTCCGGGCCTACCTGAACTGGCTGCGTGACGAGCAGGACATTACCCTGGCGACTTTTAACAAGGTGCTTTCTCAGCTCAGCCGCTATTTCCGCTTTTTGTTTACTCATCAGCTGATCGACAACTATCCCACGCTGACGATTCATGGCAAGGCAACCAAGCCCAATCAGCATCTTTCTACTAAATGGCTGCTCAAGCTGGACGACATTCTCGCCGACGATCAGCTGCAGCTATACACGCGCGCCGTTTTGTTTTTGAGCAGCCGCGGCTATACGGTTGCTGAGTTCCTGCAGCCAGGATTTGGCGACGTATGGCGCAGCCTGCAACCCAAAAACGCCGTCGAACGAGATTTTATGAAGACCTTTGCTGACTATATCGCACCGATCCAGCAGCTGCAGAACTGCCAGGATATTTTTTTAAAGCAGCGGCTGAACCGCGAGCATCCCTGGATCAGCAATGCCGGTTTGTTTAAATACCTCAAAGCCGATGAGGACTACCTGGGCTTTAAGCTGGCTCCCAAGTATCTGCACCAAAGCTATATTCTTTATGAGATTGCTCAGCATCGCGACGCCACGCCCCAAGAGCTGCAGACTCGACTCAGATTAAATCCACAGTCCCTGCTCTATTATCAGCGTCTCTTGCTGCAGCTAAAATAAAAAGGTTCCGCATGATACGGAACCTTTTTTATTTAGAACATTTCTTGATCCAGGCGCTCCTGCATTTCAGTATCAGCTGGATTAAGCCGTACGTAATGCTCCATTTCATCGATCATCAAGTCACGCTGCCCGGTTTCTTGGTAAAAGCTGATCAGATTCTTTAAAAAATCAACGTTTTCATTATAGCTTGGCATCGCTGCCTGATAGAACCGCTCGGCCAGGTCGTATTTTTCCAATGCCTGATAGGAGACTGCCAGATTCCAATCCAGCTGGGGATCGACTTCATCTGCCTTGACCAATGGGGCCAGCAGCTTGACATTGACCTGATGCTCGCCCAGCTTGATCAGCAGATTACTGTATTCCAAAGTAATCGTCAAATTGTCCGGATCCAGCTCATGAGCCTGCTGCAGATATTTTTGCATCAGTTTAAAATCGCCAACGTGGCTGGCCATTCTTGCCGCCAATGCAAAAAGATTCTCATTGTATTGATCAACGCCCAGACCTTCTTGAACGGCTTTCAGACCGGCCTCATACTGCTGCGTCTGCTCATAGGCCCGCGCCAAGGCAGGATAAGCCGAGGCGTACTGGTCATCGTCTTTGATCAGATCAGTCAGTGTTTCAATGGCATCCTTGAATTCACCCAATTCCAGCTGCGTCAGTCCGGTTTGAAAACGAACGTCGCTGGTCTGATATGCTGGTGCAACCTGCTTGAGATAGCCCAATGCCTGCTCATAATGACCGCTTTGTGCGTAGGCCATTCCTAAGCGCGCCGCGATATCAACCTTGGCAAACTCTACGGCACCGGTTTGAATCAGCGCAAAATAAAACGGCACTGCTTTGTCAAATTGACCCACCAGATAGTAGAACTCACCCATGGCAAACAAAACGGCCGGCTCTTCTGGGGCTGCTTGATAGGCTTGTTTGAGCTTGGCTTCCGTTACCTCAAACTGTCCCTCGGTTTGGTAAAGGTCTGCCGCCACCAGCAGTGCCTGGACATAAGCTGGCGAATCAGGCGCAATCTGCGTCAGATAGGCCAATGCCTCATCGTTATGACCATTATCGATCGCAATCTCAGCCAGCGCGGTTCGCAGCTCATCTTCATCCGGATAGCGCTCCAGTAGCTTCAGATAGGCGCGGCGAGCTTGCGGCATCAGGCCCAGCGCGTATAGCTGTTCCGCCAGATTGAACAGAATCTCATCATCGTCTTTGCGCAGCGCCCAGGCAAATTCTTTTTGGGCTTCTTCCATGTTGCCATCTTCAATTGCCTGCAGACATTTTTCGGAAAAGGTCACGCTATTTCCCCCTTAATTTAATCATGCTTTTTTAGTTTAACATAAAACAGCGTCAGCACTCATGATAAAGTCCTATCAGTCAGAGATATCAAATTTAAGTACTTTATCAAATCCAAATGGTGGTCATTTTAAATCCATGATAAGAAAAGCGACGACCGTTAAAAACGATCGTCGCTTCATTTTTTTATCGTCGTTAATTACTTAACGGCGTCCTTCAAAGCTTTGCCCGGCTTGAATGCTGGAACCTTGCTTGCAGGGATTTCAATTTCTTGTCCAGTTTGTGGGTTGCGACCTTTACGTGCGGCGCGTTGCCGTACTTCAAAGTTACCAAAACCGATTAATTGAACCTTTTCACCCTTGGCCAGAGATGCTTGGATGGAACTGAAGACAGCGTCTACAGCAGCCGTAGCATCCTTCTTCGTCAGACCAGTTGCCGTAGCAACGTCGCTAACCAGTTGTGCTTTGTTTGCCATGTGTTTCACCTCCCACCATTGACGATGGAAATTTCCTCGTCATAGGATCAGTTAATTTTGAGTGGTCCAAAATTAACGAAACAATAACGTGCTCACGCATCATTTCAAAAACTAGATTAGCATAGTGAAACCGCGCTGACAAGCGGTTTAACGGACTTTTTAAATGAAATTTCAATTAAACGCTGATTTGCGAACGTTATCATTAAAATTTAGCTGATTTAGCCGTTTCCAATTGCCAAAAGCTGATAAAAGCCAGCATCATCTAAGATTAGTCCGGTTTGGTTTTGGGGACAAAAACCGCTGTCGATCCTATGGCACAGCCTACTTCCGCTTCCGTTTGATCAGATGAATCGGCGTACCTGAAAAATCAAACGCCTGCCGAATCTGATTTTCTAAATAACGGGCATAAGAGAAGTGCATCAGGTCGGGATCGTTGACAAAAATAACGAACGTTGGCGGCTCAATTGCCACTTGAGTTGCATAATAGACGCGCAGACGGCGACCATTCGTGCTTGGCGTTGGATTAGCCACAATCGCATCCATAATGACGTCGTTGAGCACGGATGATTGAATCCGACGACGACAGTGATCATAGACCTCTTCAATCATCTTTGGCAGCTTGATCAGCCGCTGGCGGGTTTTGGCTGAGACAAAGATAATCGGCGCGTAGCTGAGATACTGGAACTCTTGGCGAATCAGATTGGTAAAGTCAGTCATCGTGCGCTGGTCACGATCTGGAATCGTATCCCATTTGTTGACTACGATAATGATCCCTTTACCAGCCTCATGCGCATAGCCGGCAATATGCTTGTCCAGCTCGCGAATGCCCTCTTCGGCGTTTAAAACGACCAATACCACGTCACTGCCATCAATCGCCCGCATCGAGCGCATCAGAGCATAGCGTTCGGTATTTTCATAAAGCTTGCCTTTTTTCTTGATCCCAGCCGTGTCAACCATCGTAAATTCACGACCATCAGCCTTAAAATGAGTATCGATCGCATCACGCGTCGTCCCGGCAATATTGGATACGATTACCCGGTCTTCACCCAGCATGGCATTGACGATTGAGGACTTGCCAACGTTGGGCCGGCCAATCAAGCTGAAATGAATCGTGTCATCTTCTTCATTGGCAGCATTTTCAGGGAAGTTTTTGATGACGGCATCCAAAAGATCCCCGACCCCGACGCCATGGACGCTGGAAACGGGATATGGTTCACCCAGACCCAGCGAGTAGAAGTCATAGACATCCGAGCGTCGTTCTGGATTGTCAACCTTATTGACCGCTAAAACGACCGGCTTATCAGAACGATACAGAATCTGCGCAACCTGCTCATCGGCATCAGTAACCCCACTGCGCACGTCAACGACCATTACAATTACGTCGGCTTCATCAATGGCTACTTCAGCCTGTTCACGAATCTGGGTTGACAGTGGCTGATCAGACATTTCAATCCCACCAGTATCAATCAAGCTAAAATGCTTGCCCAGCCATTCGCCATGGGCATAGATGCGGTCACGCGTAACGCCTGGCGTATCTTCAACGATTGAGATTCGTTCGCCGGCAACCCGGTTGAACAGCGTGGACTTGCCAACATTGGGGCGTCCAACGATGGCAACGATTGGATTTGCCATAAAGCGGCACCTTCTTTCTAATTAGATTTAATCTGTTCTTAAATAAAACTTTCCGACTTGTGCCTAAAAAGTCTTGATGAAAAAACAAAGCTGGGAAAAATCCCAGCTTTGCTCTTAACGCAATGTTAAATTACTTGCGAGCGTTCTTCAGTTCATCACCGATCAGATCGCCCAGCGTAAAGCCGTTTTCTTCTTCTGGCATGTTGGCCTTGTAGTCGTTGTTACGACGACGAGGACGACGGTTGCCGCCACGGTGGCCTTCGTTGTTGTCAGAACCAGCTGGCTTTTCTTCCAATGCCTTGATGGACAAGCCCAGACGTTGGTGTTCAGGGTCAACGTTCAGAACCTTAACCTTGACTTCTTCACCTGGCTTCAGAACATCAGCTGGCGTAGCGATGTGCTTGTGGGAGATTTGGGAAATGTGTACCAAACCTTCAACGCCAGGGAATACTTCAACAAAAGCACCAAAGCTGGTCAGGCGCTTAACAGTACCAGTCAAGACAGCACCAACCGGAGCCTTGTCTTGGATATCATCCCATGGTCCAGGCAGCGTTTGCTTGATGGACAGAGAAATCCGTTCGCGTTCTGGGTCAACGCTCAGAACCTTAACCTTAACGTCTTGGCCAACTTCCAGTACGTCAGATGGCTTGTCAACGTGGTCGTAGGAAATTTCGGAAACGTGAACCAGACCGTCTACGCCGCCAAGGTCGATGAAGGCACCAAAGTTGGTCATCCGAGCTACCTTACCTTCGACAACGTCGCCAGGTTGCAGTTCAGAGAAGACCTTCTTGGCAGCTTCTTCGTGTTGAGCTTGAACGATTTCCTTGTGAGAAAGGATCAGGCGGTTGTCGCTTGGTTCAATTTCAACAATCTTGAATTCAAGTTCTTGACCCTTGAATTGGTTCAAGTCTTCAACGTAGTGGTCAGTAATCATTGAGGCAGGTACGAAACCACGAACGCCAGCATCTACAACCAGACCACCCTTAACGGCTTGGGTAACCTTAGCCGTGATCGTTTCACCAGCTTCGAATTTCTTTTCCAGATCGTCCCATACCTTCATGGCTTCCAAGCGCCGGTGTGAAAGCAGGTAGCTGCCGTTTTCCTTGTCGCTGCCAATCTTGGAGATGACAACCAGGTCCAGTTCGTCGCCGACCTTCACAACCGTGTTGATGTCTTCAACGGGCTTGGAAGACAGTTGGTTAGCCGGGACAACCCCTTCAACACCTGAGTCTTCAATACCAACGATCGCTTGACGATCATCAATTTGCAGTACCTTGCCCTTAACAACATCGCCAACCTTAACTTCTTTGATGCTGTCGAGCGCTTCTAACATCGCGTCTTTGTTTTCGTTTTCAGCCATTAAAAAAAATCCTCCTTGCAACAATCAACTCTAGCCACTATTTTACTAGAGTTGAACCAAGTTTACCAGTGTTTAGAATTAATTGTCCTGGTTTTTTTTAATCAGTGCGCTGATTTCATCAACTACCTGATCAATCGTTAAGCTCGTCGTATCAATTAAAATCGCATCTTTAGCCTGGGTCAGCGGCGAGACCTTGCGCGTAGAATCTTTTTTATCACGCAGTTTGATGGCTGCTTCCAGCTCGTCCAGTGATTGCGTTGCCAGACCTTTTTGCAGATTTTCCTCATAGCGGCGCCGGGCTCGCTCATGAGCACTGGCAACCAAAAACACCTTAACCTGAGCGTCTGGCAAAACCGTCGTGCCAATATCACGACCATCCATCACGATCCCGCCAGCCTGAGCAATCTGCCGCTGCTGTTCAACCATTTGAGCGCGGACTTCTGGAATGGCGGCAACCGCTGAAACGTTGGCCGCGATCTTTTCTGTGCGAATATCTTTAGTGACCTCATGACCATCAACGAAAACACGCTGATCAGGCTGACCGGGCTCAAACGTGATCTTGATTCGGCGAGCCAGATCGATTACCTGCTTGGTATCGCTGACGTCAATTCCATTTTCCAATGCTGCCCACGTTACCGAACGATACATGGCGCCGGTATCGCAGTAGACGTAGCCAAACTGCTTGGCAATAATTTTTGCGACCGTGCTTTTTCCTGATGAGGCTGGACCATCAATGGCCACTTGCAATCCTTTTTCCATAAGTTTTCAAATTCTCCCCTTATTTGACCCGCAGTCGCTGACCTGGATACAGCGGCGTATTGGGTGATATATTGTTAAGGCTGGCCAGCTCCGCAACTGTCAGCCCATTATTGGTTGCCACGCGATAGATGCCCTGCCCTGAGCCAACCGTCGTATACTTTGCCCCACTCTCACTGGTTGATGAGGTACTCTGGGCACTGGTAATGCTGGTTGAATCCGCTTGACTGCTGCTTTTGGCTTTAGCCGTCTTGGTTTTGGCAGTCTCAGCAGCGCTTGACTTGGACTTGGTTTTAGACTTCGCGTGGCTGGATGCTTTTTTTGCCTTGCTCGATACAGACTGAGCAACCTTTTCCGTCTGCTGCGGATGATTGAATGACTGCTCATGATGAACCCAATAAATAATTGGGGTTGCTGCTAAAATCACGATCAAGACGATCAGTATCGTCGTGATGCGTGAATTATGCGAGCTTTGTTTGCGATGGGCCGTTCGCGACAGGTGACCGGAATCATCAAGATCTTGATTGTCTTCAAAGGTCTTGTCCCAAAGTTTGCCGGCCTCTTGGCGATGGTCTTCACGTCGTTCACTCATTAACGAACGCTCCTTTATATTTCAGTGATTGAATCGATTGTAGCGCAAAAAAGCCATGCCTGTCTAGCCAGTTTTCGATTCCTTGGCAAACAGAAACTGCAGCCGCTTTTGCCAATCCAGCTGATCGCTGACGACCGGATCCACCGCGGCCGGCAGCTTAAGATCACTCAATCGCCAGTCGTTTTGGTGACAGTCGCAGCATTTGGGACAATCAACCGGCAATTCGCCAAAATAACGCATGATATTGGCACGACGGCACCTTTTTTCACTAACGTAGCTCAGCATGGCTGCCAGCTGCTGATTGACCAGGCGGCCTCTTTTTTTGAGCATCGCGGTTAATCGTGCATAGTTCCAGCCATGGCTAAGATAGAACTCAATCAATTCGGCTTGCGGCCCCAGCGCATTTCCCGGCAGCTTTTTTTGCTGGACTTTTTCCACGACTGTTTGACTTGGCAGTTCAATCTGACTGAGCTGTCTTTGAATCTGTTCATCACCTGGTGAATACATCAACAGCGCGAGGGCTGGTTTTTGATTGCGACCTGCCCGCCCGATCTCTTGTACGTAGCTTTCCAGACTGCCAGGCAGATGATAGTGAATCACATAGCGAATATCGTCTTTATCAATGCCCATGCCAAAAGCACTGGTAGCACAAACGACCTGCAATTGTCCCTGCATGAACTGCTGCTGAATGCGAAAGCGATCAATTGCCGAAATTCCAGCGTGATATGCCGCGATCTCAAGTCCAGTCATTTCACCCAGCCAGTCTGCCAGCTCATTGGCCAGCTTGCGGCTGGAAAAATATATAATCCCGCCGCCACCCAGCTCATGCAGCCATTTAGCCAGCCGCTGCCGCTTTTGCTGATCATTTTCAACCTGATCGACTGCCAAAAAGATATTGGGACGATTGACCGAACGAATCACCCGCTTGACGTTTTTTTCATCAAGCCCCATTTTTTGGAGAATATCATTTTGAACCCGCGGCGTGGCAGTGGCCGTCAATAACAGGATCGGCGGCCGCCTTAAATCATTTTTGACTTCTTTTAGCAGCAGATACTCGGGGCGAAAATCAGGACCCCACTGCGAGATACAATGTGCTTCATCAATTACCAACAGACTGATCCGACACTTTCTTAATGCATGCTTGATTGAAGGCTGAGCCAGGATTTCCGGCGAGGCGAAGATAAAGCGATAGGCCGCCAGCCGGTTTAAGACCTGCTGACGCGAGTGACCCGTTAAAGTAGCGTTCAGCATTACGACTTGGCGCTCACCATGCTGACGCAGGCGGTCGACTTGATCCTGCATTAAAGAGATCAGTGGCGAAACGATCAAGACGCTGCCCGGCATCAGGTAGGCTGGCAGCTGATACAGCAGCGTCTTGCCGGCCCCCGTTGGCAGAACCGCCAAGACGTCATTTTGATTCAAGACGGCTTGAATCGTTTCCTTTTGACCTGGCCGAAATTCATCAAAGCCAAACTGCTGCTTCAGCGTTTGATACAGCCGCTGCTCATCCATTATGCTCACCTCCCTTAATAATCTGAAAGAGCCGGTACTCAAAGAAGCTCTGTTCGTTTTGCAATTTGTCGGCTGGTGATTGCGGCTCAAGGATCGGCGGCAGAAATTCCCAGGTAGCTGGTTTGCCATGATACTGCGCCGCCAGCCGGTCGATTTGCGCTGGAGTCAGCAGGCGGTCAAGCGGCAGCGCTTCTGGCATAAAGATTGCTGCTTCCAGAATATGTTCACGAATGGTCCCCAGCTTCAAACGCCTTCTTTGGCTAATCTGTTCAAGCGAAAGTCCCTGTTCAAACATTCTTAGAGTAATCGTGGCACTGTGATTAAGCGGCGTATCATGCAGATGATCATACAGCAGACTCCTTAACAAGCCTGCTGGCTGACTGGCTGCCAGATAGCCGATTCCCAGCCATACATCCCGCTCCATGATCATGACTTCATCGACCGAGATTTTTAAAGCCTGTGCTGCCTGATCAATCGTCCAGCCGGTCGTTTGATAGCCAGGCAAAGAAAACACCAGCAGCTTAGCCAGTCTTTCATCCATTTTAGCCAGCGCAGCGGCTGCCTGCTGCAGTTCTGACGCCCAGTCGTCAACGATCCGATTTCGATTTCCATAAAACCACTGACGGACAAAATATAGCTCAGCCGGGGCCAGATTTAAGGGAACGTAATGCTTTTGTCGGTGGGCATACTGACTGACCGCCTGTGTTGCCAGCAAGACGCGTGGCGCCAGCTGATCAGGTCGCGCCAGCCAAGACCAGTTTCCAAACCGCGGCTGATAATGCGTTTTTAGAAATTTTTCTTTTTCAGCAATGCCACTGGGAGTAAGCCATGCCGTCTGATCATTTATTTTGATCAGGCCAGCCTGTCGCATTTGAACGAGCCATTGCTCAAATTCGTTGACCGTGAGTCTTGGATTGGACCCCAGCCACTTTAAGACGCCATATTCGCGAGCCCAAAACAAAGTTGCAACGGTTCGCTTGTTTTTGACGGTATTGCGCAAAACCGCCGTTCTCCTGGGCTGATCGGTCAACATCTCAATAAAATAGCTCTTCAATTTTTCACCCCCTTGAAATACTATATGCAAATTATACGAAATTTCACCAAAATAAAAAAACGACTGCAGCTGATCGATCCCCGCAAGCCAATTGCAATCAGTTCGCGGATCATCATTAACAGTCGTTTTATTGATCAATCTTACATTTGATGCTTAGCCAGCCAATTGGCAAGCCGCATTGCTAACAGCGAGGAGACCCCGCCAACCAACAGACCCTTGATAATATTGAATGGGACGACCCCGATTGCCACCAAGGAAGCAATCGGCATCGTTGGCTTCCAGCCCCAGATTTTCATGTAAAGCGGTGTCAAGACCCACAAGTTCAAAAGCGACATGATCACCGTCAAGGCCAGCATTCCCGCGCCGGTTCCAAGTAAATAGCGCTGTGCCGGCTTAAGCGACGTTCTCTTGGCCGCCCATGCAAATGGCAGCAGCAGCGCCAAAGATGAAATGAAGTCGCTGCCCACGCCCAAAAGCTCGCCAATTGAAAAGCCATAGACCAAGGCATGGATCAGACATTTGACGGCTGCAATAATGATGCCGCTAACCGGTCCATAGATCAGCGTTCCCAATAATACCGGCACGTCAGAAAAGTCCAGCTTTAGGTATGCGGCAACTGGAATAATTGGAAACTCCAGCATCATCAAAACAAATGCCAATGCGCTCAAGCAGGCAATCCCGGCCAGGCGCTGAATACGAATGCTAGAAACTGTCATGATTAAAACCTCCTAATAATTGAAGGTCATCTCCGGGGCTGATCGCCCAACAAAAAAGCCGCAGATGAAAACGGTTCATCTGCGGCAAACATTGCTTTCGTTTGAGCGAAAATCTTCTATATACCAGACTGTACTGTCGGCACCTGGAATTGCGCCAGGTTCCACCGATAACGAAGGCCGTCATCGGGTTGCGGGCTTTTACCGCCGGTCGGGAATCGCACCCTGCCTTGAAGATAAACCTATGATTAAATTAATTTCATGATCGACTAAACTATAGCATAATCATTCCGCGTCTTCAATCAAAAGTTTACAGTTTTTTTAAGGCATTGATCTCATCCATCTTCAGCTCACGCCACTGACCGCCAGGCAGCCCCTTAAGATTTAGAATGCCATCGCTTTCTCGCGTAAGTTTTTCAACTGGATGACCAACTGCCTTGAACATCTTTTTGACTTGATGATAACGACCTTCATGAATCGTCAGGCGCACGATTGAGATGCGATGCTGCTTGTCAACGCTCAAAAGCTTTGGCTTGGCTTCCTTGGTCTTTTTACCGTCAATCACAACGCCATGACGCAGCTGTTCCAGATCGTGGTTGGAAATCAAGCCCTTGACTTTAGCAACGTACGTTTTTTCAATCTCGAAGCTGGGATGCATCAGCTTATTTGCCAAGGCACCATCATTGGTTAAAAGCAAAACACCGGTCGTATCATAGTCCAAGCGGCCAACCGGATAGATGCGCGCGGTTACGCCGCCTTCTTTTAAGATATCGACCACCGTCTTGCGGCCGTGCTCATCATGGGCCGACGTGATTACGCCGCGGGGCTTGTTAAGCAGATAATATTCCGGTTGCTCGCGCTCCAACGGTACCCCATCAACCGTTACCTGATCACTGGAGCTGACCTTGGTGCCCAGTTCGGTGACCAGCTTGCCGTTGACCTTGACGTGACCTTCGACGATCAGTTTTTCCGAAGCCCGTCGACTGGCTACCCCAGCTTCAGCCATTGCTTTTTGGAGTCTTTCCATCTTCATTTTCTAACGATTCCTTTCTCATTTGTCGTGACTGCAGAGCTCTTAAAAAGATATCGCCATCCAGATCTTCTGGCTGTAGATTCTTATCAAGTTCTGGCAGCTCGTCTAAAGTCGTCAGCCCAAAGTAGTCCAAAAAGGCCGGCGTCGTAACGTATAAAAACGGTCGTCCCGGAACTGCCAGCCGACCATGCGTCTCAACCAAGCCGCGAGCCGTAAGTTTCTGCAGCGAACCAGAGCTCTGCACGCCACGGATCTCGTCAATCTCAAGCCGCGTCAATGGCTGCTTATAGGCAACAATGGCCAGGACCTCTAACAGCGTCTGCGTCAATGGCGTCGTCAGCGGTTCCTCAAAATAATGCTGCATGACGTCTGCAAGCTGGGCCTTGGTTGCCAAACGATAAACCGAGTCGCTGTCCAAAAGCGTCAAGGCACAGTTTTCGTCTTGTTGATATTTTTCTTTAAGCTGAGCGATCATTTCCAAAATCGCGGGTTTTAGATATCCCGTTACCTTGGCCAGATCGCCCAGTGAGATTCCTTCATCGCCACTGATAAACAGCAGCCCTTCAATTTCAGCTAATGGATTCAAGCTTAATCTTCCTCACTTAGTTTTTTCCTGGCGTCAGAATCAATGGAGCAAAACGCGCTGCCTGATGCAAGACGATGCGACGATGCTTGGCCAGTTCCAAGACTGCCAGAAAAGTCGTTACCAGATTATCACGCGTCTTTAAGTCGGCAAACAGCTCTTCAAAAGCAACTGCCCCCTGGCTGACACGCTGCATGACAAAGCGAATTCGTTGCTCAACGGTGGTTTTTTCCGGTGCAACGGTAGCCGTCTCTGGTTCAAGCGACTGATGTTTTTTTAGAACCTGCTCAAAGGCTTCCTTAAGCTGTTCAATCGTAGTTCCTGGCGCCGTATGCGGATGGATGAATTCTGACGGGACCGCCATTGCCGTGCGCGTAAACTCTTTTTGACGAAAGGCTTCTTTATCCTTAAGCTTTTCCGCCGCCTGCTTATAGCGCTGATATTCCAGCAGCTGCTCAACCAGTTCCTCACGCGGATCTTCTTCAATCGGTTCCTCATCTTCTGACACTGGTGGTTTGGGCAAAAGCATCTGACTCTTGATGGCCATCAAAGTTGCCGCCATGACGAAATATTCCCCTGCAACTTCCAGCTGGTGACGCTGCATCTGCCGCAGATACTGCATGTATTGGCCGGTGATCTCAGCAATCGGAATATCATAAATATCCATCTCCGACTGCCGAATCAAGTGCAGCAGCAAATCCAGCGGGCCTTCAAAGTCAGCCAGTTTGATGTTGGGCTGATAAGGATGCTGCAGCAGCTGATTTTCATTATTTTTCATGCATCTTCTCCCAGTTCGTAATCAAAGGCTGCGTTGCCATGGTTCCCATCAAGCGACGATTGGCATATTTCTGATGCAGGGCCGTCAAAAAAGCATAAACGTTTTTGCCAGAACGCTCACTTGGCAGAAAAGAAATCCGCCGAATCAAGACATACTCTGGCCCTAATTCAACAATCGCCGCGCCGCTAAAATCGCCATTCTCATCATTTTGCCATAGATAGATTGGATTACCAACGCCCAACGACCAGTCGACTTCTTCAGCCACGCGGTCATAGTCATGCAGTCCTGGAATAAATGACAGAATACCCAGAATGATTTTACGATAATCTTTACGATACGGTACCAGCATCATCTATTCCTCCTTGTCAGCTGATCGCGGATGATACTGACGGTATTGGGCAGCCAAATGAATATCGGCAGCTGGTGCATAGCGTTCCGTCGTATTTAGCGACTGATGACCAAGCATCACTCGTACGGCTCTTAGGTCGGCACCATTGGCCAGCATCTCATGGGCAAACGTAGCCCGCAAGACATCTGGCGTCACGTCTAAGTCAATCCCCGCTTGACTGCCAGCCGCCCGCAGTTTTTGCCAGATTGCCTGCCGCGTCAATGCTCGGCCACGATTATTCAAAAAGAAGACATCGGTATCATCACGTATCAATTCCAGCCGTGCCTCGCTTACATAACGCTTCAGCCAATTGCCGCAGGTATCACTGATTGGCACGACTCGCCTGCGTCCAGCGCGATCATGCGGCATGACCAGCTGAGCATTAAGATCAATGTCAGCCATTTTTAAACTCAGCAGCTCATTGACGCGCATTCCGGTTGCGTACAATAGCTCAAAGATTGCCCGATCACGCAGTCCAGTCCGATTTTTGACATTGGGGATGCTTAAAAGACTGGCAGCCTGAGCAGCAGATAAAACCGGCGTTGGCTTAGCCGGAGCTGCCGCAGTCGTCAGCTGTGCCAACGGATTACTGTCGACCTGACCCGTCTGACGTAAAAACTTATAAAGCTGACGCAGACTAACGATATGACGATTAATAGTTTCTTGAGCCACGCCTTGTTTTTTTAGTTGATCCAAAAAAGCCAAAATCGCGGTTTGATCAACTTCCTGCCAATCTGCATGCTCATCTCGCAGATAGCGGATGGCATCCTGAAGATCCCGCTGATAGCTGGCAATGGTGTTTTGGGCCAGTCGCCGTTCAATACGCAGCTGTTCGATATATTCAGCAGCAGCTTGCTGCAGCGGTGCTTTATTCATTATTCATCATCTGGATCCTTGATTAATATCAGCTTGCCATTGACCATGCTGACCAGCCGAGCTTTCAAAAGATGGCCGACCGCACGCTTGAACTGGCCCTTGCTGATGCCAAACTCTTGACGAATTGCCTCAGGATCGCTCTTGTCGGTAAATGGCAGCGTGTGGTCTGGCGTCCGGCGCAGCATTTCCAAAAGCATCTGAGCATCTTCGCCAATTGCCTGGTAGGCACGCGGCTTTAGTGAAAGGTTAAGACTGCCATGACTGGATAGACCGATTACTCGTGCCGAGACCTGCTGACCCAGCCGCGGTTCTTGATCCCGCTCGCTTGGGTGAATAAAGCCCAGGCAATAGTCATCGGTAATAGCAAACGTCCCCGCCATCTTCAAGCGGTAGACAGTTGCCTTAACGTCCTTGTTTTTCATCCGAGGATCCGGACGGTTGGCAATGGCTTCGAAAACGCCTTCATCTGCCAGCTGGCCCCAGATTCGATTTTTTTCGTCAACCTTAAGCGCCATCATCAAGCGGTCGCCTTTTTGCGGCCATAGATGCTTGAGACTTGGCAGATCATCCAGTGACACGACGATATCTTTATTGGGCAGACCAATATCGACGAAAACGCCTAAGTCGCGGCGAACACCGACAACCGTCCCAAAATCATAATGGTCGACTTGAATCGTTGGAATATGCTGGCAGGTCATCTGCAGCTGGTGATTTTCATTTTCATAGACAAAGCCACGAACGGAACCGCCAATATGCAGGGCCTGGGGACTTTCATCCTTTGGCAGGCGATAGGTTTGACCGTTACGCGCAGGCTGTACGAAATAATCATGGTCGCTTTCGTCAATCATTACGGCATCGACGACTTTGCCAAGTACTGAATTTATCATTTTATCATCCTTAATTTTCTCAGTTGGGTATCTAGCTTATTTTACATAATATTAGAACAAAATAAAAGCAAAGGAGTAAAAAACCGCCTGTCTAACGACAGACGGTTTTTGTGGATGAAATAATCAAGACTACTTGATCGTTTCAACCCGCATCAGGTTGGTTGCACCTGGCGTGCCCATAGGAACACCGGCAACCACGATGATCTTGTCGCCCGACTTGGCAAAACCAAGTTCAACTGCCTTCTTAGCAGCCAGAGCAAACATTTCATCAGTGTCAGCTGGCTTGTCAACAACGTATGGTTGAACACCCCAGTTAACCATCAGACCGCGTTCAGTCCGTTCATCAAACGTCAAAGCCAGAATGTCGGCGTTTGGACGGTACTTGGAGATCATGCGGGCCGTGTAGCCTGAAGAAGTAGCGGCTACGATAACCTTGATGTCAAGGTCCTTAGCGGCTTGAGCAACTGCAGAACCGATCGTTTCCGTAACGTCGCTCTTGTCAAAGTTGAACGTTTCCGTACCGAACAGGTCCAGGTTGTTTTCAGCCTTAACGTCGATGCGAGCCATCGTAGAAACGGCTTCTACTGGCCAGTCACCGTTGGCACTTTCACCAGACAGCATCGTTGCATCAGTACCATCAAAGACAGCGTTGGCAACGTCAGAAACTTCGGCACGCGTTGGACGTGGGTTTTCTTCCATGGAGTCCAGCATTTGGGTAGCCGTGATAACTGGCTTGCCCATTTCGTTGCAGCGGCGAATCATCTTCTTTTGTACCAATGGCACGTTTTCAGCTGGGATTTCAACACCCATGTCACCACGTGGAACCATCAGACCATCAGCAACTGCCATGATTGCTTCGAAGTTGTCGATACCTTCTTGAGATTCGATCTTAGGGAAGATTTGAACGTCTTCCATGTTCTTTTCCTTCAGCAGTGCACGAATGTCTTCGATATCTTCTGGCTTACGAACGAAGGAAGCGGCAATGTAGTTGATACCTTGTTCCAGACCAAAGCGAATGTCGCTGGAGTCCTTTTCCGTGATACCTGGCAGGTTGATGGAAACGCCAGGTGCGTTGACGCCCTTGCGTGAACCCAGCAGACCATGGTTTTGAACCGTGCAGACCAGTTCATGGTTGGCTTCGTCCTTTTCATCGATGATCATGTCGATCAGACCGTCATCAAACAGAACGTGGCCGCCAACGTGAACATCGTCGTACAGACCTGGGTAGGTAACAGCAATCTTTTCGTGCGTACCTTCAATAGAGTCATCCATTGAGATCCGAACCTTGTCACCAGCATTGAATTCGATCTTACCGTCTTTTTCAACAGTAGTACGAATTTCAGCACCCTTAGTGTCCAACATCAGACCAACGTGCTTACCGGTGATTTCTTGAGCCTTCTTAACATTGTTCATCCGGCCCAGGTGTTCTGGGTGATCACCGTGTGAGAAGTTGAAACGGAAAATGTTGGCACCAGCATTGATCAGCTTTACAATCGTGTCAACATCAGTACTTGCAGGACCAAGGGTACTTACAATCTTGGTTTTCTTCATAAGTGACATCTCTCCTTTGCATTAATGCAGAAACTGCGCCATTGCGCACCTCATTTGCACAACACTTATCATAGCACTTTTTAAATTCGTTGTCTTTACTAATTACATCAAGAAAGCGCTAACACTTCAATTATTTTTGACGCTGGCAACAAAACGTTTTACGACGTGGATTGATAGACCACGTTGCTGACTCCTAAAAGATCAATCAGCCCTTTTTTAGTTGCCTCATCCCCACTGAGCCACTGACTGCGCGGAAGCAGACGCGTCTGCCGCGTTTCGGGATAGTAGACCATCACCGGCACGTTGCCATGGTGACTGCTGATAAATTCCTGCAGCTGGGCGGTCAAGCGCGGCGTCAGCGCATTCTTTCTCAGCTGCAAAAACCAGCGCGTCTTAGCTGGCGCCGATCCACGCTCACCAGCAGAAGAGGCCAGCTGAATGTGACTGGCCAGCAGCTGCAGACTGCCATTACGATTTTCCACTCGGCCGCTGATAATCAAAACATTACGTGCAGCGATCAGTTCTTGGTAACGCTGAAACTGTTTGGGAAAAACCGTTACCTCAATGCTGCCCGTTTCATCTGAGGCACTGACGAATGCCATCGGCTGACGCGTTTTTTTGGTATTGATCGTTTTAACGTGGCTGACGTAGAGAATCAGGGTCGCGTTCATTCCTTCTTTTAGCTGGGCGACCGTAACCGCGTGCAGCTGACCAGCCAATGATCGATATTGACTGACCGGGTGTCCTGACAGATACACGCCCAGATACTCATGCTCTTTTTCCAGTCGCTGGGCCAACGGATACTCAGGACGAGCCGGAATCATCGTTTGAAAGGTGTCGCTGCCTAAAAGCGCCTGGTTGAACTCGGCACCTTCAATTAAATCAGCCAAAGCATCAATCATTTCAGCACGATTGCTGCCCAAACGATCAAACGCACCGGCATAGATCAGCGGTGCAATCAGCTCAGGCTTTCTAAATCTGACGTCAATGCGGCCGATAAAATCAGCCAGGCTGGCAAACTGACCATCCTTTCTTTTTAGGAGAATCTCGCTGATCAGATCACGACGCACGCCCTTGATCATGGACAGACCAAACAAGACGCGTCCTTGGTACAGACTAAAATCATCCTGACTAAAGTTGATGCTGGGGCCGGCAATGACAACGCCAAATGATTTGGCATCCTCAAAATAGGCCCGCATCTTTTCTGATCCCGCGTGAGCATTCAAAAGCGCGGCAAAAAAAGCCGGCGCAAAGTGACATTTAAGATAGGCCATTTCAAAAGCCATCATTGAGTAGGCCACGGCATGTGAACGGTTGAAACCGTAATTGGCAAACCGATCAATATATTCAAAAACCTGTTCAGCAACCGGCCTGGAATAACCATTGGCAACTGCTCCGTTAATAAAGCGTCCCCGCATCCGTTCCATCACATCAGCTTTTTTCTTACTCATGGCACGGCGCAGCAGATCGGCCTGTCCTAAAGTGAAACCCGCCATTTTAGCGGCCAGCTGCATTACCTGTTCTTGATACACCAGAATGCCATAAGTCGGTGCCAGAATCGATGCCAATGAAGGATCAGGCAAAGTGACCTTTTCACGCCCTTCCTTTCGTGCAATAAAATGGGCAATGTTATCCATTGGACCGGGCCGATATAAGGCATTGACCGCTACGATCATCTCAAAGTTTTCTGGATGCAGCCGAATCAAGACCTGACGAATCCCGCTTGACTCAAACTGAAAGATCCCTCCCGTCGCTCCTTTTTGAAACAGCTCTAAAGTCAGCGGATCGTTAAGATTGATCTGATGCAGGTCAAAGTCAGGCTGGCTTTTTTCAATCAGCTGCAGGGCTGAATCCATGATTGACAGATTGCGCAGGCCCAAGAAATCCATCTTCAAAAGTCCCAGTGCCTCAACCGTGTCTTTAGGAAACTGCGTCATTAAAAGGCCATCACTGCCGTTTTGCAACGGAACCAGCTGATTCAATGGTGCTTGCGACAAGACGACTCCAGCCGCATGCGTCGAGTAGTGTCTGGGCAGTCCCTCAATACGGAGTGCCGTCTTCATCAAAAGTGCGTTCTGCGCAGAATCACTGAGCAGATTATTAAGAGCCCGTGATTCGTTCAATGCCTGCTGCAGCGTAATCTTAGGCAGGTTGGGAATCGCTCTGGCTAGTTCGTCGATGGCATAGACCGGCATACCGAAAACGCGGCCCACGTCTCTGACGGCCTGCTTAGCACCGAACGTCCCAAAGGTAATGATCTGAGCAACTCTGGCATGACCATATTTTTGATGAACGTATTGCAAAACCTCATCACGCCGATTATCTGGCAGGTCCAAGTCGATATCCGGCATCTGAGCTCGTTCTGGATTTAAGAACCGTTCGAAAAGCAGCTGGTATTTTAGGGGATCGACTTCAGTAATCTCCAGCACGTAGGCCACTAGCGAGCCAGCTGCCGACCCACGCCCTGGATCAGTCGCCAGCTTTTTTTGGTGGGCAAAGCGCATAACGTCCCAGACAATCAGAAAATAATCATCAAAGCCCATTTCATGAATCGTGGTCAATTCACGCTGCAGGCGCTTCTCATAATCGGTTGGCGAATAGCCAGTTGCCAATGGACGCTTTTTCAGACCTGCCAAACAAAGCTGCTTTAGATAATCGGCCGCGCTTTGCTGGTTTGGCGTAGGAAACTTAGGCAGGATAGGCGTTTGAAACTTGATCTCAACATTGCATTCCTGCGCGATGATTGCTGTCTGAGCAGCCGCACCTTCAAATTCAGAATCCAAAAAGGCCTGCTGCAGCTGTTCTCTGGTTGGCAAGGCGTGACTGATCGTATTCTGAGCCTGGAAAAACGGGTTGGTCATTTTGGCACCCTCATCAATATGTCTTAAAACATCGGTCGCAAAGGCATCATCATTTTCCAGATACTCGATTTTAGGGGCTGCTACCAGTGAAACGGCATATTGTCGCGCCGTTTGTTTGATCTGTTCGCGCTGAATGGCATCAAGCTCCAGATCAACCCCCAGCCAGCAATGCCCTGCCGTCTTCTCAATCAGTGCCGGCAGCCATTGGTCAATCATCGTTTGATCAAGCGTCAGCGGCTGAGCAGGCAAAATCAGATCCAGGTCCGTTAAAAACGGCTCGATCTCCTGCTGCGTCAAAAAACGTCCCTGTGCTTGCGTCTGCTTTAAGGTCGACAGCTGCATCAGGTTAACGTAGCCAGCCTGCGTACGGGCCAAAAACAAAACTTCCAAGCCCTGCGTGGTCATTGCCATGGTTTTCAAATGCAGCCGCAACCCCAGCAAAGGCTTAATGCCCGCCGCTTTGGCAGCATTATAAAAATCAATTGCCCCATACATCACGTTCCAGTCCGCCAAGGCAACCGCCCGATAGCCCCTGCTTTTGGCTCCTTGAACCAATTCAGTCGGGCGCAGCGGACTCTGCAGGAGACTGTATGTGCTGATCACGTTGAGCGGCACAATTTCCATTTGGCATCCATCCTTTCCTTAAAAATTATAGCAGAAGCCAATGCCGAAAAGCGCGCTACAGCATTAATAAAAAGCCAGTTGACTGGTGTGTACCCAATCAGCTGACTTTTCATTGATTTAGCCATGTTTTTTCATCCAGTCCAAAATTTCTTGATAAACTGCCAGCCGCCGCGATGGCTCATTTAATACCTGATGTCTTAAAAATGGATAGATGTGAAGCTCTTTGTCGCGCGACGAAATCTCACGGTAGCTGTCCATTGAATCCGTGACGCTGACAACGCCATCTTCGGCACCATGCAGAATCAAGACCGGATCGACAAAATCGGCCGCATGTGTTCGATTAAAAGTCACCAGATCCATCGCCGCATTCATCAGCGAGCCTTTAATCTCAGTCAGGTTCAATGGATCGTCTTGATAGTCTTGCCGCATCCAGGCACTGCTGTTGCTGCGATCGCCAAAGCTGCCGCTGATCGTTTCATCATCGCCAAAATGACGAACCGGACCAAAAATCTGATGGTGATAGCGCGTCAAGGCTCCTACCGAAATAATGCCATTGACCGTCTGGGGATATTTGGCGCCAAATGCCATCGCCGTACCGCCGCCCAGACTGTGTCCAACCACAAAGATCGGCAGATGAGGCGTGTTTTTCTTGGCCCAGTCAACGACGGTTTTAAGATCATCAGGAAAATGATTGAAATCGCCATAAACGCCATGTGGTCCAGGTGTCTGACCGTGACCACGATGATCATAGCGATAGACGGCAACATGGTGACGAACGAAATAATTGGTCATATAGTCATAACGACCTTGATGCCCCCCCAGACCATGAACGATAACCAATACGGCAGCCGGCGCCACGGGTAGGTTTTGGCGAACGAACAGCTGTTGACCATTGATAGTCTCTAACAGCAGCTGCGAGTCACCGAGCGATGCTGACATAGTTTCTTCCTCCCTTAATTAGAAAATTATTGGAATTATAACATAATTCCGAGGGAGTAAATCATATATTGTCAAGCAATATCAAAACGCTGATATTATAGGCTTCTATTAGCTACCCAAATCATCAAATGACGTCATACTCTATCAAAAATTTCCCCTTCTTCCCCCTTAAGCGCTCTCTGTACGGCCAAACTTGGTAGTTTTCTGAGATTATTAGAGAAATTTTAATGGATCAAACTGTCGGGCACGGCCGTTACCTGAAATTAAGGTAACGGTTTTTTTGTTACGTATAGATAGATTTAGATCAACGAATCGTTCGTTGATCGGCTGCAACCAGTATAGCATAGTCGCTCACGGTTGCAGGACAAAAACGACAACTTTTTTGCTGAAATGATGAATTATTTCGCGCACAAATTGTTGTCGTTAGCGAGGCTAGTAATTGACTTGAAAAGTCAATTAGGCCGAGCTTTTTGATCAAACTTTTTTGTTAAAAAGTTTGTCTAAGGGGTCAAGGGGAGCGAAGCAGTCTCCTTGCAAGCATCTTTGTAGCTATATGTAATATAGTCTACAAAAGAGGGTGCTTGCCTTCAATATAGTGTTCTTTATTGACAAGCGAGCGGTTAGCGAAGCTTGGAGATTAAGAACACTAGCACAAGAACGCGATTGAATAATGAGCGTTAAGGTGCTTCGTTCTTAGCAGCAGTGCGAGCGAGAAGCGAGCGCTGAGGCTTTAGAACGCAAAGCAGGAACGCGATTGCGTAATGAGCGTTCAGGCGTCATATTCTCACTTTGATGTTTTAAATCAGAAGCTTTGATGTTTTAAATCAGAAGTGTTATGATCCTTGATTCTTAGCAGCAGCATGAGCGAAAAGCGAGTGCTGAGGCTTTAGAATCACAAGCAGGAACGCGATTGAATAATGAGCGTTCAGGCGTCAATACTTATCATAGATTTTCAGCTTAAATGCTGCCATACGTTTTATTCTGGTGTGGTCACCAGAAAACCCGTCAATGAGACCGGTGTTGCTGATGCAAACCTAACTCATTGACGGGTGCTTAATTCAGAGCATATTTAGTTATTCATTGTCATCATCAGACCATTCATCATCGTCGTCTGCTGCATCATCTTCCCACAGTCCGGCCAAGTCGGTGGGATCATTTTCGGTTGCTTGTTCGCTGGCCGTTTTTTCAGCCTCATGCTCAGCTTGATCAAGGCTAGCAGGCTTCTCTTTAGATTTTGGCTTTCTTGGCTTGGGAACTACCACAATGTCATAGTCGTGCAGGACGTCTTTTAAGCTGTCAAGATTGGTCTTCTCCAGTAATAGTTTCCGTACTTTTTCGCCATAGATTTCCTTGTCATGCTGTTCTGCCGCTGCTAATTGCTTTTTGATCGCCGCAATGTCATATCTTGATGTCATTATCTTCTGTACCTCTTTCCTTGATTCTTGGCTCTAAGCCGTTCAGCATTCTTTTTCTGCTGTTCAACCGCATCATCAACAATGCCAGATAGCCTCTTAGCCTGTCGTTTGGCAATACCGTTGATTTTCTTCAATTGCTCAGGCGTTGCTTTCGCCAGGCCCTCTTTCTCTCTGGCTGAAAATTCAAACTGCCTTCCTGATACGCCCTGATCAACCATGACCAGGTACCGCGTCATGTCGGCCGTAGCAGCTATTAGCTGATTGCTACTGTTCTCCGGCAGCTCGTCTCTCAACGTTACAGCCACGATTGCTTTAGGAGCAGTCTTTTTCGATTGCTCAGCCACCTTAGCAGCCAATCGCATCTGTCTCTCGAGATCTTGATAGCTTTTTATGCTATCCATTTTCCGTATTTTGGTTTGAAAACGTTTCATTTCAGCTTTTCTGCGCTCAAAATCGGCTCTCAGACGCTTCATCAAAGCAATTGATCGGTCAACTGCTTGTTGAAGGCTTCTAACAAGCGCAATAATCGCTTGTTTTCTTGCTCCAACTCGCTCAATTCTTTCTCCTGCATTTCCAATGCTCTGTTCCAGTTGCTGCTGATGCTCTTGAACTGCAGCAATTGCTTGTCGTCTAGCGTCAAGACGAACTGATCTAGCAGCTTCTCTTCTCGCTCTGATCGTTGTTGTTTGATACCTTCTTCATATTCATCAATGTTATTCCTTTCATAAGTTGTGCCCAAGCGCTGACCTCGACTAATCCGCTTTTTGCCTTCGTTATCTACAAAAGCATAGCTTATCCCATTCTGTCCACGCCTTCTAACGTCAACACCTCTTGTTTTCAAGGCCGCTTCTAGATTGATGTTCTTCTTCTTAAGGTCGGCCAGCGCATCGTCAATCCTAGACCGCAGATCATTCTTCCACACGTATTGGCCCTTCATCTCCAATTCACGCTCGCTAATAGTCTTCTTGACTTTTTTTGAGCGTTCCTGAGTGATCTCAAGCCCGTATTCACGGCAAACAGCATCGTTAATCTCGCGAAAACTACGCCATTCTTGATCTAGATTATCAACAATCCACTGCTTACCGTCATTAAGATTAGTCTTGTTGACGATTATATGATTGTGTAGCTTGTGGCCCTTACCATCGACGTGCGTATAAACAGCAATCTGATATGGTGGGTAATAGCCTTCTTTGCTTTCATCATCGACGCCGCCGAAAGCACGACGCGCGAATTCATAGCCAATCTCATTGCACTTCTGCCAATTTTCAGGTTTAGTAATATCCAAATCATCATTAGAGAATGACTGTATGATTCTGATAGCCTGATTTTTGATGGTGTCCCCGTTGGCATGCTGTCTAACGGCCTTCATTTCAACTGATGCGTAGGTTGGACTGATGTTTATTCCACTTCTAACCACTGCCCGATCATTACCTTTCAAAGCATCAGGTGGGCAGCCATGCTCTATCAGCCATTCTTTCGTATCTTCCTTCATACGACTAGGCCCTAAAGCATAGCTGATGGCTGCTGCTGCACTCTTGGCCCGATTCATTTTAATTGTCGCCAAACATAAGCCACCTCCTTATCTAGTGCTTCCAACTCGTCTTTAACAGCCAACCATTCTTCCTCTGCCAATTCGCTTTTTGCCTGATTTAGACGCCTGGCAATTTGATTAATGTTGTTACCTATGCGGGATAAATCAACGATTATCTTATGGTATTCCTCATCAGCCAGCTTTGGTTCCTTCAACTTGGACTTCATCACTAGATGCTTGCAGTATTTCGGTACTGATAGCCCCATAATGCGCGCTGAAGCCTGGATTTTAGCATACTCGGCCTCGTTAACCCTAATATTAACCTGATGATTATCAGTTCTAGGCATCTTCTTGCCTCCTCTCTCTGATAGCATAATGTGCTATCTTTCTTATCATTTAGTGGTATTCCGGCGACCACGCCGGATAAAAGCAGCTAGACCAATTCACATATTTATTAAATTGTTTATCTCATAACAGTAATCTTTAGAATTCTTAATTTCTTAGTCGTTCAGTCGTTAATGTCTCCTCAGCTCTACTGCTACAACCGATTACGTCAATGACTATCTAGTAAATCTTAGTCGTTAAATGACAACTGAGAAAAATACGTTAGTTGTTTTAGAAACACCAGTAATATCAACGATTCAGTTTTAAAAACGACTGAACGACTGTTAAAATCAAAACTTTTAGCATTTCTCAACTAAACTATTTTTCACACCTATACCATTCCATTATTCTTTATTCTTTAAAAAACAATCCTTGTTGACGGCTGGCATCTATCGTATAGGTATAGCGATAATTTTGATCATATTTTTTACTCAAATAATTGTGATCACTCTCTGACCATCCACACTGTGCAGGTCGTTTACTATTTTTTGAAAATAACCAACCTTTATCCAGCATTAAGGGTTTAACACGCTTTGTAAATGTTGTTTGGTTCATATTCTGTTTATTATTTTCGTAATCAGAAACTGCTAAAAATGTTTGGAACAACGCATCTGTTGGTATACATTTACTAAATTTAAACTCCTCAATATGATTATTTATAAACGCTTGAATTGGATCATTATCTGCTAAGTTTTCTCCTAAAATCTCTTTGCTTTCAGTTGTGTTAACCAATCGTTTGAAATCCTTGACTTGAAGCGCTTTATAAAGCACATACTGAAGGACTGAAGGACGTTTGATGTAATCACTCTTTACTTTCGGATTTAAATTACTTCCCTCATAACGTTTTTTAAAAAATAACACTCTAAAACGATCTATTAAAGCTCCGCTTTGGTCGCGAAAACGCGGCATTCCATTCATTGATTGCACAACAAATGCCTTAATTGTGGCAGTATAGGCTTTTTCGTACTTATCATTGATGCTGATACTATCGCCCGAAATAACCGATTTAAGTGTTGAGCTGTCTTTAATAAAATCATCAGGTGTATTATCATCACCAATTATCAATGATGAGCCATACGCCGAAGCGACTCGCGCGTCATCTTGAAAATCTTTTAATTTCAAAGCTGCCCGATGCTCTATCCCAACTAGATTGGTCATTAGATCTTGTAAGGTACCCTTTCCTGTATTGCCTTGACCATTATCTAATAGTAATAATGCACTTTTATGATTCTTATTCGGATTAACAATAGCAGCAAAAGCTTGCCATAATAGCAACTTTTTCTCTGGATCATTTTCGCAAATGTCGTCATCTAACCATTTTTCAATATCAAACCCATTAATCACTGGCTTTTTTGGATTGTCAATATATGCAGTTGCTATTTTTGATACAAATACGTATTTTTCAGGGTTAAATTCATGCAATTTCTTATCACGATAATCATATACACCATTTGCAACAGCAACCAAATTAGGATTATTGTTTGCATGCACTCGTTTCGCATCAAGTCTTAACCAGCGGATAATATTCTTTAAACCATTATCTGTAATATTAGGGTTTAAATGATTAACTAACCTTCCGATCATTTCATCGTCCACAATGTAGATTCCATCGTGATAAAATGACACCGGGACATTTTTATACGCGAAAGAATCAGATCCATCAACAGTTGCTATTTGGAGAAAATGAAAAAAGTTTTCCAAAATGTTTGCACAAGAACGAGGTCCTGGATAATTACCATCATTATCGTTCTTGAACTCTCTCGAAGCTTTTTCTAATAGTCTTTCTTCAAGTTCATATCCTTTATCATAGTTATTCTTTCTAAAATAACGGCTGTTTACTTTTTTCTTATTTTCTTGCTTAGTCATTGTTTTTTCCTCCATTTTTTATTAAAATGAAGGCAACAGTAGTGTTTGTCGAGTGCTTGCGTAACTCGGCTTTTTTTATTGCCTTCTTACTTACTTTTCGTAAGTAACGACTTCTTCATGAGCATGCATAAAGGTATCAATCGCCGTCTTGCTGACCCGCATTGTCTTACCTACCTTAATAACTGGCAGTCCCGCCTTAATAAGGTCATAAACAACGTGTTTTGAGCCATACCCAAGGTACTTTGCGGCGTCTGTCAAACTCATATATTCAGGTGTCATTTTTTCACACCTCCTTTCTTTTTTGATTATTGATTAGGCTAAACAGATTTTGTCGTTAGACAAGTTTCGCCACGTTTAACCTCGTTCCAAGCTTGGAACGAGGTTGCGGCAAAAGTAGTATCATTAGATTAAATTGTTAGAATTTCGATTGATCCTTTAGCTATGCGCGTGCCCGGCAGCCGTAAATTCATAGAAAGAAGGATCAATCATGTGGACTGAACCCACAAAAACCGGCAAAATTAAGTTTGTCGAACAATTCAAAAACCCGTTGACGCTCAAGTACACGCGCGTATCAATTACAATGGACAAAGAAACCAATACCACGCGCAAGCTGGCACAACAGACCCTAAACAAGCGGATTGAAGAGAAACTTCGTCATCTTGAAGACGGTCAGATCAAAGAAGGTGTTACATTCGGCGAATTAATTGAAGAATTTGATCAATACTACAAACGTACGGTTAAGCCTTCAACGTTTGCGTCTTGGAAAAATCTCAAAGCCCGAATTTTACAAAACTTTAATTCAGATGTTCTAGTATCTAAAATCACCAATAAATATCTGACCAACACCTTAGAAGCCATGATCTATCAGCGCGGATACAACAATGCTTACGTTGGCGCAATCAAGTCCAAAATCAATCAGATAATGCGCTATGCGTACCGGCATGACTATATCGCAGCCCCAATTGGTCAGCTTGAAATCAATTGGAAACGCAATAACTCAGCTAAAAACATTGAAGATAAGTACCTTGATGATGATGAAGTTAAGCAGGTCCTAGAAGCTGTTAGAGCGATTAATCCAATACACGCTATTGTCTTAAAGTGGCAATATCTTACTGGTATGCGGATCGGTGAGGTTCTCGCCCTGCAAGTCAAGAAAGTTTTTCAAGAAGATGGCAAGTGGTTCGTTAAAATTGACTGCACTCTTGAATATTCTAAAAGGCTAAAAAGCGAGTTTACGATTAGCAGCACGCCTAAAACTCAAAGCAGCAACCGTACCATTCTTTTACCAGATGAAGCAGTCAGAATTTATCGCCTTTATAGTTTGGGCAAGCAGCCTGATAACCTTTTGTTTAGCGTTGAAACCAAAACCGGTGCTTTTCTTCACCCCCTTTCAATTAACAATCAGCTTAAAAATGTTCAAGAATCTTTAGGCTTGGCCAAACCGCTGTCGACTCATATTTTCCGCCATACCCACGCTTCTAAATTAGCTGAGCTGGGCGTACCAATTGAGCTGATCTCAAAACGGTTGGGTCATAAAGATTCCTCCGTTACGCGCCAGATCTATCTGCATGTAACAAAAAAGACCACTGCCCGATACAGTGGTCTGATTAATAGTCTTGACGTATGATTTTCCCCTTCAATGTCTCTTGCAGCTTTTTAACAGGTCTGCAACCGTTGAAAGCATTGATATAAAGGCATTCGTGTAATGAGAATTAGATTCATAACATCATTTTCACATTCAAAGCGCCATTTTATGGATTTATTCGGCTTAAAAGTGTTCCGCCAAATCTGATCTGAATTCCGCAAGCTCAGTCAGTCCTGGAACCATGAGTCAATGAACCGACCTGGGAACGCTTTTTCTTTTCTTACCAGGCAGCTTGGCCCCTGAGTCAGTTGGTTAATAATGCCTTAGATTATCAATACTCAAGTCAGATTTTTTATGTTAGAATAGTTTTGTATCCAACTAAGGGGTGAACTAAAATGCGTACAATTGGCAAAGAAATTATGATCATTATCTGGAGCTTTATTCTGGGTGACGTTTTGGGCTACATCGCCGGTCAACTGGAAAGCTGCACGGTTAATTACGTAACTACTGGTATTGTTGCCGTTGTTGTAGCATTATTGGCAACCAACTGCATTTCCCTGATTTCAAAGCAGGCTAACCCAGAAAAGGCTGCTAAATAATTTTACTCAGCAATTATAAAAAGAGCACTGAAAGTCTTCAGTGCTCTTTTTTGTTTTCTGCTTAGCGCTCAAAGCCGCAAAGCGTATAGCCATCAGCAATTGCCTGTCCCTGCGTCATTGAATCAACGGTTTTGGAACGGGCCAGGGCGCGGCAGTTGCGGTTCAGATGATATTTGGTGCCATTAGGCGTGACATAGACGGTGGTCTGGTCATTATTGTCTTGGCTGGGTGCTTGACTGTTTGCGGTTTTAGAAACAGCCGGCGTTGAGCTGACGTTCTGGGCACTATTGTCAACCGTACTGGTCCCATCAGCATAGTTGAGCGTTACGCCATCCTGCACGTTAAAGATATAGACGTTGAACTTGATGGCCTGAGTGTTGACTGACTCAGCCTGCATGTGCACGCCCCGCGCCAGCAGCTCATCGCCCCGAAAAATCGGCGTCACCTGATAGCGGACATAGTCGTTAGGATGCGTCCGCAGATAGTCGGCAACCTCATCTTCATAGCGAACCATCTCAGGATCATTGAGCGAGCGCGTTCCGGTAATCAGATTTTTCCAGTTGTTGTTTTGCCCCGTCAGCTGATAGCCGATCAGATGCGAGCGGTTATACAGATAACCACCCTTGATTTTTTTGTTGTGCCAGCCGGTGGGCGTCACGTTTAACGGCTCGCGCTTGGCTTTGGGCATCAAAGAACGATTCAGCAGCGCGTTGGCTTGCGTTGCACGATTTAAACGATCCAGATTGCCGTATTGCTGCCAGGCGCCATGACTGGTATCCAGATCCTCACTGGTAAAATCCGGCTGACCATTATTGACGCTGATGGTCTGCGTTCCTTGATAGTTAAGCTGAGCCAGTTGCTCATCCGACTGGCTGGAAGACGCAGCGGCCTGCTTTTTCACGCGCTGCGACTGATGTTTTTTGGCTGCCTTAACGACTGTTGACTGCACCGGATGCGATCCAGTCGGTATTAGTGGCGTCTGGATGCCGATTCCCAGTGCCAGCAGCGGCATCAGCAGCAGCTTTAGTATTTTTTGTTTCATTAACTACTCCCCCAATAATAAAAGGAGCGATTTCATTCAACCGCTCCATCCTTAAAACCATAGTAACACGTTTTAATTAGTGACGCGACGCCTTTTACATCATTTTCAAAGTATAAAGTCAGCTAAACTTTTCTTGAGCTGCTTCCGATTGCAGTGACTAAATCGTGGCCAGCGGCTGTTTTTGGCGCGGTGATGGGAAGGCTCGTTCTAGCTCCAACAACTCCGCGTCACTAAATTCCAGCTCGCCAGCCGCTACGTTCTGCCGAGCATGCTCAGGGTTGCCGGTCTGAGGAATCGTCAGCGTATTGCCGCAGCGAATGGTCCAGGCCAGCATGATCTGATAAACCGTGGCCTGATGCCGAGCAGCCAGTTTTTGCAGCGTTGGATCCGCGGTGAGTCGGCCACTTAACGTATCGCCTTGTGCAACCGGCGAATAGGCAATCAACGGCAGTCCTTGATCTTTTTGCCAGGCCAGCAGATCATATTCGATCCCGCGCCGATCAAGATTATAAAGATCTTCGTTAGCCGCGCAGTTATCGCCGTTTGGCAGGGCATACAGCTCTTTTAGATCAGCCACGTCAAAATTAGAGACGCCCCAGGCTCGAATCTTGCCAACCTGCTTGACCCGCTCCAGTTCGGCCACGGTTTCAGCCAATGGAACCTGCCCGCGCCAATGTAAAAGATATAAATCAAAGTAATCCGTGCCAACGTTTCTTAGACTGCGATCCAGACTCTGCTCCAGCTGCGCGTGGCTCGCGTGCTGTGGCAAGACCTTGTCAATGATAAACAGGTCTTGCCGATCAAACGGCTTGATGGCTTCGGCAACCAGACGCTCGGCCCTGCCATTGCCATACATCTCGGCCGTATCGATGACCTGCGCACCGGCTTTAATGCCTGCCTGCAGCGCTTGAATCTCCATCGTACGCTTAGCAGGAGCATCTCCCATGTGCCAGGTACCCAGGCCGACTGCCGGTAATACGCGCTGATTGATCGTAACGGTTTGCATGACTCATCATCCTTTCCAATTCAGGCTGTTTCTTAAAGCATATCATCAATGAATCAATCATCACAGCGCTTTCAACCAATTCCAATTAAAAATCCCTGCCACTCAGCTGCGACAGGGATTTTATGCCTTAAACAACGAAAGCTATTTAATCGACGACTGGGCCGTCAGTTTAACGATCTCCAGCAAAACGTCCAGGGCTTTTTCCATGGTCTGCAAAGAAACATACTCAAAGCGCGAGTGCATGTTCTCGCCGCCTGCAAACAGGTTGGGCGTTGGCAGCCCCAGATACGAGATCGTGGAACCATCCGTACCGCCCCGCACTGGATAGATCACTGGCTCAATATCCAGATTCTCCATCGCCTGTTTGGCAATTGCAACGACTTCCATATGATCTTTGAGCGCGTCCTTTAAATTATAGTATTGATCGTAAAGCTTCATTTGAATCCGCTCTTCACCCAGCTGTTCATTTAGCTGTGCAACAATCTGCTTGAGATTCTGCTTGCGCTCTTCGAATTTTTGGCGATCATGATCCCGAATCAGATAGGTCATTTCGGCATGATCAACGCTGCCGTTAAATTTATAAAGATGGTAAAAGCCTTCGCGACCGGACGTTTTCTCAGCGCGATCGTGTTCTGGCAGGCGGTCGTGCAGATCAATGCCGACTTGAATAGCATTGACCATCGTCCCTTTGGCAACCCCAGTGTGAACGTCCTTACCAGTAATCGTAATCTCGGCTTGGGCAGCGTTAAAGGTTTCGTATTCCAACTCACCCAGAGGCCCGCCATCAACCGTATAGGCAAAGTCCGCACCAAAATCCTTAACGTCAAAATGATCGGCACCAGTACCAATCTCCTCATCCGGCCCCAGACCGATCTGAATCGTGCCATGCTTGATTTCAGGATGCTTCAGCAGATACGATGCCATCGTTACGATCTCAGCCACGCCTGATTTGTCATCAGCGCCTAAAAGCGTGCGGCCATCCGTCGTAATCAGCGTCTGATGCGCATATTTTTTCAATGATGGGAACTCAGCCGGTGAAAGCTGATAGCCGCTGTCCGACAAGGCAATGTCAGATTGACCATCATAATCGTCAATCACCTGCGGCCGGACATGGTCGGCATTAAAGTCCGCCGTATCAATATGGGCAATCAAGCCAACAACCGGCACGTCATGATCAAGATTGCTGGGAATCGTTGCCAACAGATATGAGTTTTGCGGATGAATGCGCACGTTGCTCAGTCCCAGGTCTTGCAGCTCTTGCGCCAGCTGTTTTAAAAAGGCCGTTTCTTTAGGACTGGAAGGCACCGTGGCTGATTGCGGATCCGAGCGCGTCTCAACCTGAACGTATTTCAAAAAACGCGGCAGCAGTTCAGGATATTTTTCTTCAGTCAAATTGATCACCTTTTCTTTATGAATTAGTCATTACTACCAATACGTCAACTTTATCACTTTTTCAATAAACAGAGCAGGCAAAGTCAGCCTATTTGACGATAAACTTAAACGGCTCCGTATTGATCTCAGAGGTTATGATCTCAAAATCCCAGTCGTTTTCCTGGCGCCATTTTTTAAGCAGACTGGCCAGCTGATCCTGACAGACGGCTTCGATATGATGACCGGCATCAACCACCGTTAAATGGCTGGCAATCATGTCATGAGCAAAGTGATAGCTCACATCTCCAGTTACATACGCATCAGCCCCTCGCTTTTTCGCCAGCTGCCAAAAATCCTGTCCGGAGCCGCCCAAAATCGCCACTCGCTTGATCAGCTGCTTTTGATCGGCTGGATTAACGATCAAACGGGCCCCATTAAGCTGAAACTTTTCCAGACACCATTGACCAAACGCCGCTGGACTCATTGGCTGCAATAAGTCGCCCAGCCGTCCCATTCCATAGTCGCGTCCCGAGATCGGATCAATCCCCGTAATCTGCAGCGGCTCAACGTTAGTCAGCTCTAATTGGGCCGCCAGCCAATCGTTCATCCCGCCATTGGCATTGTCAAGGTTGGTATGTGCCGCATAAACCGTAATACCATGCGCCAAAAGCGTTTGATACATGGCAATCTGCGGGTCGCGCACGTCCAGCGTCTTAGCGGCATGAAACATGGCTGGATGGTGATTGAAGATAAAGTCAACGTTTTTTTCAATTGCTTCTTGAACGACTTCTGGGCGGCAGTCCAAAGCTGTCATGACCCGTTTGACCGGTCGTTCGGGATTACCCAGCTGCAGGCCGACATGATCCCATGATTCAGCCAAAGCCGGATTGGCAAACATTTCAAACCGTTGAATAAGATCGTTTCCAGTCGTCATTTGATCACCTCTTTAATCATCTGCATCTCGCGTTCAAACTCCTTGATCTTGGCAACTGGTGGTTGGGCCGCTTTTTTCATCTGTTCAATGGCAACCTGCTCTCGCTCAAGCTCGGCCAGCCATTCTTTTCGAAAAGCAGGCTGATCCTGTTCCAATAAGAAAGGACCAAACTTAAGCTCACGGTCGTTATAGGTAAATGGCACGATCGAAGGCTCAGCCACGATGATCTCATAAATATGGTCATCTTCTTCAAGCACTTCTTCAGCCATGATCTGCCATTGATTAGCCAAGAGCCATTCTCTGACGCGCTCACCACCAACGTTGGGCTGCAGGATCAAGCGCTTGACCCCGGCAAGTTTTTGCGTGTCGGCAGCCAGAATCTTGGCAATCAAGGTTCCGCCCATCCCAGCAATCGTAATCGTATCAATGCGATCATCAGCTTGAATTGCCGCCAGCCCATCGGCAAGCCGCGGCTGAATCACGTTGTCAAGCTGCAGCTGCTTGATCTCATGCGCGGCGTTTTCAAAAGGTCCTTTGACAACCTCCCCAGCAACGGCATACTCAATCTGATCATTTAATGCCAGGTGTGCCGGCAGATAGGCATGATCAGAGCCAATATCGGCCATGCGGGCTCCTTTAGGTACATAGCTGGCAACACGCGCCAATCGTAATGAAAGATGGTTGGCATCCATAAATAAATCTTCCTTCCTGGTTCCAAATTATATTTCCAGTATAACAAAAAATCCGTCCCGCAAGCAGCCAGACGGATTTTCAGTTTAAGTTGATTCTAATTTCAAGACATCGCTTAGACCAGACCCAGTGCTACCAGACGCTCGGCATTTTCAACCGTATTCCAGGCAGCGCCCTTCAGCAGATTGTCAGCAACGACCCACATGTTGAAGGCACCCTTGTTTTCATAATCAGGACGAATCCGGCCAACAAACGTCTCCCGCTTGCCGACTGCATTGATTGGCTGTGGGTAGATCTGATGAGCAATATCGTCTTCCAAAACGTTGCCAGGGAAGTCAGCCACTACGCGCATAATATCTTGAGCCGTAGCCGATTCATCCTCAACCGTAAAGTAGACGCTTTCGCCATGCGCGATTGGCACCGGTACGCGGACACAGGTAGCCGTAACCTTAATGTCTTGTGAATTCATGTCGCCAAGCATGATCTTCTTGGTTTCATGAATCATCTTCCATTCTTCATGCGAGTAACCTGATTCCTCCAAAACGTCAATTTGCGGCAACAGGTTAAAGGCCAGTGGATAATGCTTCTTGTCGCCCTTGGTTGGCAGAATATGAGCATCAGGCTGCATGTCCTTGCCATCCAAAAAGTCTTGGGCTTCTTGATACATTTCGTTTAAAGCGGATTGACCAGCACCCGAAGCTGCCTGATAAGTGGAAACCACGATCTGCTTTAAGCCAAAGTTGCGGCGAACTGGTTCCAAAGCCATTACCATTTGAATCGTCGAACAGTTGGGATTGGCCACGATGCCATGATGATCCTTCAGAGCGGCTTCGTTGACTTCTGGGACGACCAGCGGCACATCCGGCTCCATCCGAAAGGCGCTGGTATTGTCAACACAGACTGCCCCGCGCTTAACGGCTTCTGGCAGAAACTTCTTGGAAACCGATCCGCCAGCAGACGACAATACAATGTCAACACCGTCAAAGGATTCAGGGGTCGTTTCCTCAACGGTTACCGGCTGACCCTTAAACTGCAGCGTCTTACCGGCCGATTTTTTGGATGCCAAAAGCTTAACATGCTTAACGGGAATCGTAGACTGGGCTAATTGTTCAATCATCCGCGTGCCGACCGCCCCCGTGGCACCCAGAATTGCGACATTGTATTGCTTACTCATAATATAATCGCTCCTTTAGTTCTTTGCGTTAACCTTTTCAATAAATGGCTTCATGCGCTCCATGGCCGTGTGCAGGTCCTCATCAGAAGCCGCGTATGACAGCCGTACCCAGCCGGCACCACCAGCACCAAAGGCATTACCTGGCGTAACGCCGACCTGGGCTTCCTTGGCCAGATCCAAGGCAAACTGCATGTCATCCGTACCATAGCTGGCTGGAATCTTGGCGAAGATGTAGAACGCGCCTTGTGGTGGAACCGTTTCGATGCCCATGTCGTTTAAAGACTTCAAAACATAGTCACGCCGTTTTTGGTAGATGGCCCGTGCCTTAACCGGATCCTCATCCCCATTGGTGTAGGCTTCAATGGCTGCTGCCTGTGTTGAGTCGGTAATTGAGGTTACCAAGAATGAATGCAGCTTGGTGATGTTGTCGATTGCTTCTTTAGGACCGGCAAAATATCCCATTCGATAACCAGTCATGGCATGCGACTTGGACAGGCCAGAGATGAAGATGGTCCGGTCCGGCAAAAGCGTAGCCATTGACGTGTGTTCCACACCATAAACCAGATCACTGTAGATTTCATCAGCAAATACGTACAGATGATGATCGGCAATAACCTTAGCCAGACCTTCCAGCACTTCGCGTGGATATTCACGGCCGGTTGGGTTGACTGGGTAGTTCAGCAAAACGGCTTTAACCGCTGGACCTTCTTTTTTCAAAACGTTTTCCAGCAGCTCAGGCGTCAAGACAAAATCGTCCTCAGAAACGTCAACCTGCACCGGCGTCCCACCTGCCAGAGAAACCAGCGGGAAGTACAGCGAGAAGGCCGGCGTTGGAATGATCACCTTGTCGCCTTCATTGATCAGAGAAAAGATCGTCGCTGCCAGAGCCTCGGTTGCACCAACCGTAGCAACGATTTCGGTTTCTGGGTCATAGTGCACGCCGCGCGTCCGTTCCAGATAGCCGCTGATGGCTTTTCGCAATTCAATCTTGCCGCGGTTGGAGGTATAGTGCGAATCATTTTCAACAATACTTTGCACGGCTGCCTGCTTAACGTGTTCAGGAACGTTAAGATCAGGTTCGCCAATCGTCAGTTTAACGATGCCTGGAATCTTGGAGACGTGAGCATCAAAAGAACGAATTCCAGATGGTGAGATTGCGGCCACGCGTGGGTTGACCGTTTCATTAAGATCTTTTGCTAGAGTTGGCATAAACAAATTTCCCCTTTACATCAAAGAATATTTTCCAAACCGACAACCAGTTCATTCAGCGACGCAACCTTTTGCAAGGCTACCTTAACGCCGCTCATAAACGAGCCCCGATCAAATGAATCCTGGCGAATGGTCAATGCCTCGCCAGTGCCGCCAAACAGCACCTGCTCATGGGCAATGTAGCCCGGCAGACGGACCGAGTGAATGCGAATGCCTTGATAGTCGCCACCGCGGACGTTGGCCAGCGTTTCGACCTCATCTGGATTGCTTTCGTGCGGCTGACGATTTTGTGCCATCATCTTAGCCGTACTCAATGCCGTTCCTGATGGTGCGTCTTTCTTATCGGCATGGTGCATTTCAATAACCTCGACGTCTGGGAAATACTTGGCGGCTTCCTGGGCGAACTTCATCAGCAAGACCGCCGACATGCCAAAGTTAGGCGCGATCAGGCCACCTAAATGATTGGCTTTGGCAAGGGCCTTGAGTTCGGCTTCCTGTTCATCAGTCAGACCAGTCGTGCCAACCACGGGGCGCATCCCGTGATTCAGCGCGAATTTGACGTTTTCATAAACCGCACTGGGAACAGTAAAGTCAATCCAGACATCAGCTGCTTGATCGGGAATCGCTGCTAAATCATTAAAGATCTGGACATCGTCATTTAAGTTATAGCGTTCCGGATCGTTACGGTCGGCTTGTGGCGAAAAAGCGGCAACGATTTGAAAATCCGCCATGCCATTGACCAGATCAACGGCCTTTTGTCCCATTGCACCAGCAAACCCGGCGATCAGTACACTAGTCATCAACATCACCCTTTCCAAGATTCAATGGCAACTCATGAGCCAGCGCATCGGCAGGCAATGACAGCGCCTGTGCCAGCTGCTGCTTTTCGTTGTCGTTCAGAGTAGCAATCGGCAGACGGCAGCCACCCACGCCAAAGCCTTGCGCGTTTAAGACCGCCTTGACTGGTGATGGTGATGGGTACATGAACAGCGCGGCCATTCTTGGCGTCAGCCAGCGCTGCAAACGTGCGGCCGCCTGCCAATTACCATTATACAATTGATCATACATTTCCCGCATCTGGGCACAGTAATTATGCGAAGCAACCGAGATCACGCCATTAGCTCCTAAGACGCGCGCCGTCAATGCTTGAGCGTCTTCGCCGGTAAAGACTTGGAAATCCTCGTCCTTGTGATCGATCACGTACTGCATCTCTTCCAGCGAGGCACATTGCTTAACGGCCTTGATGTTTTCATGATGTGAAAGCTCCACGATCGTTTCGGCAGCCATCTTAACGCCGGTTCGACCAGGAATGTTATAGATCACGATTGGCAACTTGGACTGATCTGCTACCGCCGTAAAGTGGGCAATCATGCCACGCTGATTAGGCTTGTTGTATGGAGGTACCACGACCAGCGCATAGTCAATGCCTTCGATCTCAGCCACCTCATTGGTAAAGGCAATCGTTTCGGCAGTATTGTTGCTGCCAGTGCCGGCAATCACCGGAACACGGCCATCAATGATCTTAGCAAACTCACGATACAGCGCCAGCTTTTCGTCATGGCTGAGCGTTGGCGTCTCACCAGTCGTACCGCCAATAACAAAACCGTTGCTGCCCTGTTCGATCAAATGGTTGGTCAGCTTGGCCAAACTGGCAAAGTCCAATTCATTTTGTTCATTAAATGGTGTTACGATGGCGGTTAACAAATCAGCATCTTGTAAATTCATAGTTAAATCCCCCTAGTTTTGCATACGATAGTTCAAAAATCCGGTAATAGCATCCACGCCCCGTTTAATAGCGCGTTCATCCGGTTTTAAGGTCGCCGAATGCAACTGTGAGTCATCTTCAACTCCCAGCCAAAACATGGTGCCGGGGAACTTGGCCAGCAGATAGCCAAAGTCTTCACCGGTCATTGCCGGCGCAGTTTCGATAAATTCAACGCCAACAGCCTGCTTCATATATTCAATAAAGCGTTTGGTCAGTTCGGGATTGTTTTCAACGGGCCAGTAGCCACCTTGATTCAACTGCAGGTCAACTTTAACGTTAAAGCTTTTGGCAATTCCTTCGCAGACGTCTTTTAAGCGCTGATCGATCTTCAAAATCATTTCCTGCGTCAGACCGCGAATCGTGCCTTCCAGATGGGCATAACCGGCAATCACGTTGCGGATCGTGCCGGCTTCAACCTTACCCAGCGTAATCACACCGCTTTGAATCGGATCAATGCTGCGTGAAATGATCGTCTGAACCTGCATGATCAAAGACGCCATCGCCACGACCGTATCATTGGCATCCTGCGGAAAGGCCGCGTGACCGCCCTTACCGGTAATATCAATGTTGACTTCAGTCGTGCCGGCAAACAGCGTGCCCATGCGACAGCCAATCGCGCCAGCCGGCAGGTCCGGATTATCGTGCAGACCGTAGAACTCATCTGGTCGCCACTTGCCATCAAACAGTCCCTGCTCATAGGCCAGCTTGCCGCCGTTTTCGCTTTCTTCGGCTGGTTGGAAGAAAAACAGCAGATTGTCTTTTGGCTGATGCTCACTGAACCAGCTTAAAACCCCCAGCGCAACCGTCATGTGGATGTCGTGGCCACAGGCATGCATGACGCCGGGATGCTTGGAAGCAAACGGCAGGCCGGTCTGTTCTGCTACCGGCAGCGCGTCGATATCGGTTCGATAGCCGATCGTTCTAGTTGGCTGACTACCGTGTACCAACACCATCAATGCAGTTGGCAATTTTTCCGGTTGGCGAATTTCCAGATGAGTCTGGTTAAACCCGCTGATTGTATTTAATAGGTAGTCATGCGTCTGTTTTTCCTGCAGCGCCAGTTCTGGAATCTGATGCAGATCGCGGCGAATCTTGATTAATTGTGCTTCATTTAATTCTGTCATCGATCATCACAGCTTCCGCAAGTCTTCTTCCAGGCCCGTCTTTGATTCGGTCTTGTCATCAACGTTCTTGATAAACTTAGCAGGCACGCCGGCGACGACCGTGTGAGGAGCAACGTCTTGGGTTACGACGGCACCGGCAGCAATCACGGCGCCTTCGCCAACATGCACGCCTTCAATTACTACGGCATTGGCACCAATCAAAACGTTGTCATCGATTCGGACCGGTTCAGCTGAGGCTGGTTCGATCACGCCGGCTAAAACCGCGCCCGCGCCGACGTGACAATGCTTGCCGACGATTGCCCGGCCGCCCAGCACCGCGCCCATGTCAATCATGGAGTCGGCACCGATTTCTGCACCAATGTTGATGATTGCCCCCATCATGATAACGGCATTGTCGCCAATCAAAACCTGATCCCGAATCAAGGCACCAGGTTCGATTCGCGCGTTGATTCCCTTCAGATCCAGCAGCGGCACGGCTGAATTGCGGGCATCGTTTTCCACGCGATAGTCTTCAATCTGCGCAGCATTGGCAGTCAAGAATGGCTTAACGTCGGCCCAGTCGCCAAACAAAACGCCGGTACGGGCTTCTAAAAAGCTTTGAATTGATTCCGGAACGTCTACGGCAGCCAGATCACCCTTGACAAATACCTTTACGGGCGTCTTCTTGGGTGCATTGCCGATGTAGTTGATAATGCTTTGTGCGTCTAATTGTGCCATTTAGATTAACTCCAATCTTTTTTCTACTATATTATTAATATCTTATTTTAAAAGTGATTTAGGCTTGTGGGTAGGAACGGTCAAGATGAACCAGATCGTCAAGCGATTCGCGTTCAATTACCAGGTGAGCCTGACCATTTTCAGCAAAGACCACTGCCGGCCGCGGATTGCGGTTATAATTAGAAGCCATCGCATATCCATAGGCTCCCGTATCCAGCATTGCCAAAACATCGCCTGGCTTGGTTTTTGGCAGTGGCTGATGCTGACTGAGAATATCGCCTGATTCACAGTACTTACCGGCCAGCCGCACCGTTTCAGCGTTTTCCGCCTGCGGATCGGCAGCCAGCACCGTTTCGTATTCCGCCTCATAAAGCGCTGGCCGAATGTTGTCGCCCATCCCGCCATCGATCATGACATATGGCAGCAAGCCGGGAACGTCTTTACGCGAGCCCACTGTATAAAGGTTATAGCCGGCGGGACCAGCGATTGAGCGGCCTGGTTCGATCCAGACAGCCGGCATCTTCAGATTCAGCTTTTGCGTTTCTTCCTTAATAGTTTCGATGATCGCTGCCACAAAATCTTCTGGCTTCAATGGATGGTCGGCGCTGACGTAGCGAATCCCGAAGCCGCCACCGACATTGACGATTTCTGGCTCATAGCCAAACTCGTCGCGCCAGTGAGCTGCAATCTCAACCAATTTAGCAGCCGCCATCTGAAAGCCATTTAATTCAAAAATCTGCGAACCGATATGGGCATGCAACCCTTTCATATGCATTCGTGGACTGGCCAGAATCTTTTGCAGGGCTTCATCAGCCTGACCGGACTGCAGATCAAAGCCAAATTTGCTGTCAACCTGACCAGTTTGAATATACTTATTCGTATGTGCGGAAATCCCCGGTGTGATCCGCATCATAACGTCGATTGACTGATCACGACTGGCCAGTACTTCATTAAGCAGCTCAATTTCATGGAAGTTGTCGATCACAATCATGCCCACATGGTGATCAACGGCCATCTCTAATTCGGCCCGCGATTTGTTGTTGCCATGAAAAGATACGTTTTCCATTGGGAAGTTGGCTTTGATTGCCGTATAGAGCTCACCGGCCGAAACCACATCAACATGACCGCCTTCATGAGCTACAACCTGATACATGGCAATCGCGGCAAACGCCTTGCTGGCATAGCTGACCGCGTAGTCAACCTGGCGCTGCTCAAACACCTTTTTAAAAGCACGAATCTGGCGGCGAATCTGGGCCACGTCGTAGACTACCAGCGGCGTGCCATATTCCTTGGCTAGTTCAAGCGAGTCAACACCGCCAATCGTCAAATGACCTGCTGCGTTGATCTGATCCGGTGCAATCTGAGAATTCATAATCTAAAACCTCCGTTGTTCTGACGGGGAAAACGCTAAGAAAAAATCCATTGTTCGTGCGCACACAAACAACGGATCCCATTTTCAAAAAGCCACCCACTGCGGCTGTTGTCAAATTTAATCTGATTGGTCGATAGCGCTCCGCGAAGTTTTTCTCCGCGACAGTCCGTGACTTGTTCAGCCACGCCCCAGCAATCAAGCCGCGACCCGGTCTGAAAGCTTCGGCAATCGCCCCTTTCCCGTACGATCATTGTCTGGTCTGCGACTAACATACGGTACTCATGTTGACTGCGCCTCTTCGATTTAATAGTTAGTCTATAATTAAGTTTAATAATCGTCAAGTAAATTCTGATAATTTTTCTCATTTATTTTTTCTACTATGATTTGTAAAACGTTTATGCTATCGAATTTTAAAAAAGCAGACTTGCAAGGATGTCAATAAATGTTAGAATCCTATTAAATTAATTCGCGTTCTTTATTATTTTCAACGCACAAAGGAGTCTGTAATATGAAAGTTGTAAAGTTCGGTGGTACCTCATTGGCTACGGGGGCTGCCGTTAAACAGGCATTGAACATCATCACGGCTGACCCAGCTCGTCAAATCGTTGTGGTTTCGGCTCCTGGTAAACGACACGACGGCGATATCAAGGTAACCGACCTTTTGATCCGCTATGCCAATGAAACGATCAACGGAGAAGATACCGCCAAGACGGTTCAAGAAATTTTCGAGCGCTACGAAACGATCGGTCACTTTTTTGATCTGCCAGATGAAAAAATCAAGATCATCAAGGAACTGCTGGTTGATCTGCCTAAAAAAGACTACCCAAACGATGAATATCTGCTGGCCGCTTTCAAGGCCCACGGTGAGCGGCTTAATGCCCGGCTGATCGCAATGATTATGAACCATCTGGGCATCAAGGCACGGTTCGTTGATCCAACTGAAGCCGGCATCATGGTTACAGGGGCACCCAACGACGCAATCGTCAATCCAGAAACCTACCGTAATCTGGCCGGTTTCAAGTATGAGGTCTATGATCGGCTGGTCTTTCCAGGATTTTTTGGCATCACGCCTTCTGGTCATATCGCAACGTTCTCACGGGGCGGCTCTGACATTACCGGCGCGATCCTGGCCCGGGGCTTTCACGCGCGACTGTATGAAAACTTTACCGACGTGGATGCAATCTTCTCCGCTAATCCAAACGTAGTCGACAATCCTGAGCCGATCCGCACGATGACCTACCGTGAGATGCGTGAGCTTTCCTATGCCGGCTTTTCGGTCTTCCACGATGAGGCCTTGATTCCTGCTATTCAAGGGCAGATTCCCATCAACGTCAAAAACACGCATGCCCCAGAAAAGCCTGGTACCATGATCGTTCCTGAAAAGGGCTTCAAGCCGGAAAACATCATCACTGGTGTCGCTTCAGGCAAGCATTTTTCGGCACTTTATCTGCACAAGTATCTCTTAAACAAAGAAGCCGGCTTCACCCTGCGTATTCTGGATATTCTGGAAAAGCACAACGTTCCTTATGAGCACATGCCATCTGGGATCGATGATATTTCGATTATCTTTGACAAAAAGTTTTTGAATGATCAATTGATTGACGTTTTGTGCGATGAGATTCAAAATAAGATCAATCCCGATCGTCTGGAATGGATTGACGACTACTCCATTACCATGATCGTCGGTGAAGGAATGCGTGATCGCGTTGGCGCTGCTGCCGGCATTCTGCAGCCATTAGCCGATGCTCACATCTCGCTGCAGATGATCAACCAAGGGGCCTCTCAGATCTCAATCATGCTGGGGACCAAGCGGGCAGATGCCGATAAAGCCGTCCAGGTCATCTATCATCAATTCTTCGCAAATTAATCAGACAAAGAGGTATTTTTATGACGGAACTACTAAAGGTTCATGGATCGCAAAACCAATTCTTTATCCTGGATCAGACAACGCTGGAACAACCACTCACCGATGCTGAGCTGCAGACACTTGCTCCTAGAATCACCAATCCCCAGACTGGCCTTTTAGGCGGCGCGGATGGCATTCTGGTTGTCAATCAGCCAACTAAAGCCGGAGCCCTGGCGCAAATGCGTGTCATCAACGCCGATGGCAGCGAGGCATCCATGTGCGGCAATGGGCTGCGTACCGTGGCCCGCTATCTGGCCGAAAAATTTGATCAAGACGAGTTCCAGGTTGATACGCGCGATGCCAACCTGCTTGTTCGGCGCCAGCCTGATTTTGCGCCGGGCGTACCTGCTTTTGCCGTTGAGATCTCACCCGTCCGCTTTAACAAAGAAGCACTGCCGTTTGACAATCTGGGCCATGAACGGCTGCTTGATACGCTGGTTCCTGAGTTTATTCCTGGACTGCGTTTTACCAGCATCGCGGTTCCTAATCCACATCTGATCAGTTTTGTTTCAGCCGCTGAATTGTCCGATAACGTTTTAGGCGTCTTAGGTGAACGACTGAATGGTCAAAACCCATATTTCCCTGATGGCGTCAACGTAAACTTTGCCCAGATCCTGAATGAAAACGAGCTGTTTGTCCGGACGTTTGAACGCGGCGTCGGTTTCACCAATGCCTGCGGGACCGGGATGTCAGCAACCTCATTGGCCTTCGCGCTGACGCATCCTGAACTGGCGCATTTCGACGTGCCAATGACCATCTACAACCCTGGCGGCATGGTCAAGACCATCGTTCACCACCAAGCTGATCACTACTGGATTGAACTGGTCGGCAACGCCACCTTCACGCATCATGTTACGGTTGCCGAAACCGAGCTGCATCAAGCAAGCTTTGCGGATGCTCAGACCAGCGCAACTGGTGAAGAAACGGCTTATGAAAAGTTTGTCGCAGATTTACCGCACGTTAATGATCTACAAATTGGAAAATAAGCATTGACAACGAACATTAATATTGTTTACACTTAGTTTATCAATTATTATTCAACCTTTAATCTGGTCCCGTGAGGCCTCCAAGGATGTTCGTTAAAATAAAATCTTCGCCCTTTTTTAGGGAGGACATTATTTGCATCGTCACTGGTCTCACTTGGCCAGTGACGATTTTTCTTTGGGGGTAACACCATGCAAAACGACAATGATCAGATTACCAGCATCGCGATGCATCAACGCAAAACCTCAACCTGGGATATGTTTGCAACCTGGGTTGGTGCCAATGCCAATAACGGCACGTGGTTTGTCGGCGGGGTTTTGGCAGCTTGCGGTTTTTCAGTCGCCATGAACGTGCTGGTTCTGTCATCGGCACTTTCTTACGTCTTCTTGAGTCTGATTGGCTACATCGGCTATCAGACCGGTGTCTCGACCATGGCCGTCAGCCGGGCATCATTCGGGGTGCGCGGCAGCTATCTGCCATCTTTGGTCAACCTGACGCAGTTTATTGGCTGGACAGCCGTCAATACGTTTATCGCGGCCCAATCCGTCAGTCTGCTTTTAAACGACCTGCTTGGCTGGCCAGTCTGGGGTAAGCCAGGCGGTTGGAAAGGCATCGTGGCTGGGATCGTGGTAATGAGTATTTTACATATCATCAGTATCGCCAGCGGCTCGCGTTCCGTTCAGATGATTGAGCGCTTGGGAATCATCCTGGTTTTGATCTTTGTCATCTGGGAATCGGTAGTCGTCTTAAAGACCGTCCCATTCTCGCATATCGTTAAATGGCAGGTCCCAGCCAGCGCAAAAATGGCTACCGGAGCCGCCATCGACTATGTAGCGGCCTTCAATCTGGCCTGGGTTACGGCAGGGGCTGACTTCACTCGTTTCACGCCAAAGAAGCACAATGCGACGCTGACACCATTTTTCGGTGCCATGGTCGGGGTAATCTGGTTTGCCTTTATCGGCCTGATCTCAACCATCAGTATCGCCATTACCTCTGGTGCCTATAATGCCAACAACTCCGATCCAAGTACGATTGCCAGTCGGCTGGGGCTGGGGGTCGTTGCGCTGCTGGTTATCATTCTGACTTCGATGACCGCCAATGCCGTTAACCTGCTGGCAGCCGGCTCGGCACTTTCCAACATCTTCACCAACATCAAGCTGAAGTACTCGCTTTGGATCGTTGCCATCGTCGCCACCATCGTTACCTTTATTCCAATGATTGTTGGTAGTTTCCTTGACACGTTTACCGCTTTCTTGGATTATGTAGGTATGGTACTGGGACCAATCATTGCCATCATCTGTACCGACTTCTATCTGCGCTGCCACCAGAGATACGACGTCACGCAGCTGGCCAAGAAAAACGGCAGCTACTGGTACTCGCACGGAATCAACTGGTCAGCCGTAGTTACCTGGATCATCGGTACGGCACTGTTCTTAATGCTGCATAACGTTGCTGCACTCAAGAACACGATCGGGGCAACGTTTTTGGTCATGCTGATCAGCGGTGCCATCTACTATGTCTTAATGCTAATTTTTAATCGAAAGGTCGCTTAATCTATGCTGATTCAAAACGTTCATGTAGATAACCAAAAAGATGCCGTTGACGTTCGGATTGAAGATGGCAAGTTTGCAGCCATCAAGCCTGGTCTGAGCGCTAAACCAGGCGAAGAAGTCATCGATGGTCAAGGTAAGGTGCTGCTGCCGCCATTTATCGACTCTCACGTTCACCTGGATGCCACGCTGACGGCCGGCCAGCCAGAATGGAACGAAACGGGTACCCTATTTGACGGGATTCGTATCTGGTCAGAACGCAAAAAGGATCTCACCATTCAAGACGTCAAGCAGCGGGCTAAAAAGACACTGCTTAATATGGTCGGTCACGGGATTCAGCACGTGCGCAGCCATGTTGACGTAACTGACCCGCATCTGATCGCACTGCAGGCTCTTTTGGAATTAAAGCACGAGATGCAGGATGTGGTTGATCTGCAATTGGTTGCTTTTCCACAAGAAGGCATTCTCTCCTATCCGCACGGTAAGAAGCTGATGAAGCAGGCCGTTAAGGAAGGCGCCGATGTCGTTGGTGGTATTCCGCACTTTGAGTTTACGACTGAATACGGCTGGAAATCAGTTAAGTTCCTGGTCAAGCTGGCCGAAAAATATGACAAGCTGGTTGACGTCCACTGTGATGAGATTGACGATCCGGCTTCACGTAATCTGGAGGTCTTGGCAACGATGGCCTATAAGACCGGTCTTGCCGATATGGTAACCACCAGCCACACGACGGCGATGGGATCATACAATGATGCTTACACCTACAAGCTGTTCCGGCTGCTGAAGATGTCAAACATCAATTTTGTCTCCAATCCACTGGTCAACATGCACCTGGGCGGCCGTTTCGATACCTATCCAAAGCGGCGCGGTCTGACCCGCATCAAGGAGTTGGATGCTGCCAACATCAACGTTTCGTTTGGTGAAGACGATATTCAGGATCCATGGAACCCGCTTGGTAATGGCAACATGCTTGATTCCGTCTCAATGGGAGTCTATGCGGCTCATCTGATGGGCTACAGCCAGCTGCAGGACTCATTCAAGTTCGTAACCTACAATGCCGCTAAGACGCTGCATATTGCTGATCGTTACGGCATTAAAGAAGGTCTGGAAGCCAACTGCATCCTGTTGAACGCTGAAGACTTCTACAACGCTTTAAACAAGCACGTTGAGGTTCTCTACAACATTCGCCGTGGCAAGGTGCTGGCCAAGACCACCCCGGCTGAGACTACGCTTAACCTGCCTGACAGCCTGAAGTAAGAATTATTATTAATACGACAAAAGGTCTGCTCCTCAATTCAGGAGCAGACCTTTTATTATCAATTATCAAGATAAGCCAATTATTCCAAGAAGTCCTTTAATTGCTTGGAACGTGATGGGTGCCGCAGCTTACGCAGAGCCTTAGCTTCGATTTGACGAATCCGTTCCCGCGTAACGCCAAAGACCTTGCCGACTTCTTCCAACGTACGCGTCCGGCCGTCATCAAGACCAAAGCGCAGCCGCAAAACGTTTTCTTCACGATCGGTCAGCGTATCCAAGACGTTCTCCAATTGCTTTTTCATCATTTCATAAGCAGCATGATCGGCAGGACTGGTAGCATCCTGGTCTTCGATAAAGTCGCCTAAATGCGAGTCATCCTCTTCACCAATCGGCGTTTCCAAAGAGACTGGTTCTTGGGCAATCTTGAGGATTTCGCGGACCTTCTTGGTTGGCATGTCCATTTCAGCACCGATTTCTTCAGGCAGCGGTTCCCGACCCAGATCCTGCAGCAATTGACGCTGAATCCGGATCAGCTTGTTGATGGTTTCGACCATGTGCACTGGAATTCGAATCGTCCGCGCTTGATCAGCGATCGCCCGCGTAATAGCCTGCCGAATCCACCAGGTCGCGTAGGTTGAGAACTTGAATCCCTTCCGGTAGTCAAACTTTTCAACGGCCTTCATCAGACCCATGTTACCTTCTTGAATCAGGTCCAAAAACTGCATGCCGCGGCCAACATAACGCTTGGCAATGGAAACCACCAGACGCAGGTTGGCTTCCGCCAGTTCCTGCTTAGCCTGCTCATCACCTTTTTCGATCCGCTGGGCCAGAGCAATCTCTTCGTCCGCCGTCAGCAGGTTGACCCGCCCGATTTCCTTAAGATACATCCGTACGGGGTCATTGATCTTGACGTTGGTTGGGGCAGCGGTATCCTTTAAGGCCTTGTTGGACAGTTTTTCCGTGGCCTTCAAAGCGCGCGGATCTGGATCACCCTTTTCGTCAACGACGCTGATCCCGGCATCTTCAACGTTTTGAAGCAGATTATCCATTCCTTGGGCATTCAAGCCAAACGGAGTCGCGATCTGGTCAGTCAAGTCATCGTATTGAATTTCCTTGGCTTTCTTATAGCTTCTGATCAGCTTGCCCACGGCTTTGTCGTATTCAGTCTGATCAAAGTCGGCTTTGTTGGAAATTACCATGTCTTTCTTTTTGCTGTTTGCCATTATTAACTAGTCTCCTCCGTTTTTAATCGTTGCTGCTGACTATAAAGCTGAATGAGCTCAATCGTCAGCTGGGTGATTAGTTCGTGATCGCTCCGTGCCTTGGCTTCCTGCAGCGCCAATTTGGCTTGAGCGATCTTTTGTGTTAAAGGTGTCTTTTGCATGATGATGCGCAGACAGTCGTCAATTGCAGCCGGTGAAACTGCTGCTGCATTCAAGCCATCCAGCTGTGTTAAAGTCGCTTTTAAAGCCGGATCGTCCACGTAGTCTAAAAAACTGGCTAAATCATACTCATCATGCTCGGTAAAGTAATTCAAGGCCTGCTGATAGAGTTCCTGATACTGATCATGAACAAAGGCAAAATCAGGCATTGCCTTTAGATGAGCCCTGGTACCATAGTCATGGAGCACGGCCGTCAGCAATAATCTCTCTGCCCGCTCAGTCTGATCAAGTGCCAATGACTGCTGCTCGGCTGCCGTCAGCGTGACTGCCTGTGGTGCTGGTTGTGCTTGGACGCGCCGCTTTTGGCCGTAAGCCGGTCGCTTGTTAAACGATCCATTAAACGACCGACGCTTAGGGACAGCCGGCGGATTATCAGGCCATTGTGATGCTGACGGTGCCGTACCTGGCTGAGCAGCCGGCTGTGTTTGAAGCTGAGTCGTTAGCTGCTGCTGCAGATTTTGCGGATTGACCTGAAACTCCCTGGCCAATTCCTGTACGTACAGATCTCTGGCAACCGGATCACCGACCTTGGCAATTACGCCGATTGCTGCATTCAAATAGCTCAAAAGCTCGGCCTGATTGCTCAGATTCAGTCCTTGCCGCAGATAGCGCAAGCGAAATGCAGTCGGTGTTTCTTCGGTATTTTTCAGATAATCGCGAAACTTAGCCCCGCCATTTTGCTGAATGTATTCATCAGGATCTTGTCCGGTTGGCAGCTGCACGACGCGAATCTTAAGCTGACTGGCAACCGCACTGGCCTCGATCAGCTTCAGCGCCCGCTCAATGGCGTTTTGTCCCGGTGCATCGCCATCGTAGCAAATGTTCAGCTGATCGGTCGTCTTGACGATCATCGCCAGCTGCTCATCGGTTAGACTGGTCCCCATAGAAGCAATGCCATTATGAACGCCGGCGCCATATGCCGAAATAACATCCATGTAACCTTCAAAAAGCAGCAGTTTCCCATTTTCTCTGGCTGCTTTTCTAGCTAGATCAAAATTAAAGATCAAACGACGCTTGTTAAAAATCGGCGTTTCTGGACTGTTGAGATACTTCGGCGCGTCAGTATTTTTTTGCAATAGCCGCCCTGAAAAGGCAACCGGTCGTCCCTGCCCATCCTTGAGCGGAAACATGACTCGATCATGGAAACGATCATGCAGACTGCCGGAGCGATCCTCGGTAAACAGTCCTGATCGGCGCAGCAGCTGATAGTCATGTCCTTCTTTTTCCAAAACGGCCTTTAAGACCTCTTCTTTAGGAGCATAGCCGAGATTAAACTGATCGATCTGCTCTTGAGTCAGGCCGCGCTTTTGCAGATAGCGGCGGGCAGGCTCGCCAGCTGGCGTGTTCATCAAAATATGATGATATAGTCGCATGGTCGTTTCATGCAGCTTAATCAAGCGCCCCTGCTGCGAATCCGGTGCCTGTTCCGTTTTAGGCTCGGCACCAGCTTGAAAATCAGTTGGCAAGGCCACGCTGCCCAGCTTGGCAACCTGCTCAACGGCCTGCGGAAATGATAGATGATGCAGCTCCATCAAAAAGTCGAATACTGAACCTGAGCGATGACAGCTAAAGCAATAAAAGAACTGCTTTTGCTCACTGACTGAAAATGATGGTGTGTTATCTTCGTGAAACGGACAGTGCCCAACCAGGTTCTTCCCTTGCCGCTGCAGCTGAACGTCTTGACTGATGACGTCAGCAATATCAACGGACTGCCGCACCTGATCGATCAGTTCTTGCGAAAGTCGCGCCATTCGTTCACCCCATTTCCCGCGAATAGTAGCAAAAGGTCGCCTCCAGATGGAATGCGACCTTCAACGACTTCAGGCAGCATCTGCTTTTAGACACTACCTAATATACCTATTTAACATGATACCACAAGTCTGGAACAATACAATTCATTTGCTCGATAAACCGTAACTATTTAACGATCAGCTTGTCAAGATTACCAAGTGCGTAGACATCATCAGCCAGCTGCTGCAAAAGGGCCAGCCGGTTGCTGCGGATGCTTTCATCTTTGTCCATAATCATGTTTTCTTCAAAGTAGTTGGTGATTACTGGTGCCATTGCTCGCAGGTCAGCAAAGTTTTGTGCCAGCGTCTGCGTATCCCACTTCTTGTCTAAGGAAGCCACCAGATCAAACAACTCGGTTTCCGATGGGTTTTGGAACTTGGCCGGATCAACTGCTGGTACGCCATCCTTAAAGTCAGCCTTCTTGGCAATCCGCAGTACCCGCGTCAAGGCTTCAACGTCTTCTTTAAAGCCATCATCGTCCTTGTGCGCGTCAAGCGTCTCGGCTGCTGCCAGAACGTTGGCAATGTCAGCCGATTTGGTATCCACAACGGCATCAATCACGTCATAGCGCAGATCCTGCGTGTTGAAGAACTGCTTGAGCCGATCCAAGAAGAAGGCGTGTACCTGATCAGCATTGTGCGAAACGTCAAATTCCGGCGTCAGTCCTTGAGCTGCCAATGCTTCTGCAAATTCATCGGCCATCCCCATTACCGGCAGATGCCAGCCGCGCGCAGCAATGATCCGTACGATCCCGTAAGCTTGTCGCCGCAGTGCATATGGGTCATTGGAGCCGCTTGGAATCATATCAACGGCAAAGAAGCTGATGATGCTGTCCAGCTTGTCGGCAATTGCCAAAATCGCGCCGATCTTGCCGGCTGGCAGCTCGCCTTCAGCAGAGATTGGCATATAGTGTTCCTTAATGGCTGCAGCGACGTCAGCTTTTTCACCAAGCAGCTTGGCATAGATCTCACCCATGATCCCTTGCAGCTCGGCAAATTCACCCACCATCTGCGTCGTCAGGTCAAACTTGTAGATGTGAGCGGCTCGATCAAGGTCTGCCAGCTCTTCATCACTAAGGTTCAGCTTTTGACCAAGCAGCTTGGCCAAGACCGCCGTCCGTCCCATCTTGTCATACATGGAGCTGATCTTGTCATGGAAGCTGACCTTCTTTAAACGAGCCACGTATTGATCAATCGTAATCTTTTGGTCCTCTTCATAGAAGAACTTGGCATCTTCCAGACGTGGTACCAGCACCCGTTCGTTACCCTTGATCACGTTTTCCAGGTATTCGCTGTTACCATTGCGGACCGCGATAAAGTGTGGCAAAAGCTTGCCCTCATGATCACGAACACAGAAGAAGCGCTGGTTGTCCTTCATGGAGGTAATCAGGACTTCTTCAGGCAGGACCAGATATTTTTCATCAAACGAACCGGCAAATGAGGTTGGCCATTCAACCAGGTTGTTGACTTCTTCCAGCAGGTCTTCATCCCAGTCGATGATCCAGTCGTTTTCCGCCAAGATCTCGTCAATCTGAGACTTGATCAGGTTCTTGCGCTGTTTTTGATTGGCAATCACAAAGTCGTTGTTCAGTTCAGCTTCGTAGTCTTCGGCATGCTTGATCTCCACGTCATGACCCAGGAAACGGTGACCACGCGTCATGCGGCCAGCTGTTACGTCCAGGATCGAAAATGGCACGATTTCATCATCCAAAAGCGATACCAGCCAGCGAATCGGCCGAACGAACTGCAATGAGTGACGACCCCACTTCATCATCGTTGGGAAGTTCATGGCTTCGATGACGTCCTTTAAGCCAGGCAGAACCTCAGCAACCGGCTTGCCGTCAACGTGCTTTTCAACGTAGACGTATTCAACGCCCTTGATCTCTTTAAACTCGATGTCATCAACACTGACGCCTTGACCGCGCGTAAAGCCAATCGCTGCTTTGGTCCAGTTGCCGTCTGCATCCTGAGCAATCTTTTTAGCCGGGCCCTTAACGGATTCGTTGACATCAGGCTGTTTGTCGGCTAACCCGGTAATCAGAAGAGCCAAGCGACGCGGCGTGGCAAATTCTTGAATCTTTGCAAAGTCAATGCGCTGTTCCTTTAAGTATTGAGCAACGCGTTCGTGCAGCTGCTTGATGCTTGGCGTTACGACATGCGCAGGCATTTCTTCCAGCCCAATTTCCAACAGATATGAATGTGCCATTTACTTGTCCTCCTTCTTGGCCTTGGCAGCTTGCTTGGCCGCCCGTGCCGCTGCTTTTTCAGCCAGCTTGGTGTATTTTTCGACCGTTGCCTGGCGTTCCTTTTCATCATGAATCAATGGGAAGCCCCGTTTGCGCCGTTCTTCGACAAAAGCCTTGGCAATCGACTTGGCCATGATCCGAATTCGGTGCAGGTAGCCGGCCCGTTCCGTTACTGAAACCGCCCCGCGTGCATCCAGCAGGTTGAACGTGTGGCTGCACTTCAAGACATAGTCATATGCCGGGTGAACCAGTCCCAGTTTGATCAGACGCTTGGCTTCGGCTTCGTAGTCATTGAATTCTTGAAGCAGCATGTCTTGGTTGCTTTCTTCAAAACTGTACTTGGAGTGCTCATATTCTGGTTCCTTGAAAATGTCGCCATACTTGACGCCGTCTGCCCATTCCAGATCATAGACACTGTCAACGTTTTGAATGTATTCAGCCAATCGTTCCAGGCCATAGGTAACCTCGGCAGCTACCGGATCCATCTGCAGCTCACCAACGACTTGGAAATAGGTAAACTGTGTAACTTCCATCCCATCGAGCCAGATTTCCCAACCAACACCGGCACAGCCCATTGATGGGTTTTCCCAGTTGTCTTCAACAAAACGAATATCGTGTTCCAGCGGCTCAATGCCCAGCTGCTTCAAACTACCCAAATAGAGCTCTTGAATATTGTCTGGTGACGGCTTCATCAAAACCTGGAACTGGTGATGCTGGTAAAGACGATTGGGGTTTTCGCCGTAGCGCCCATCGGCAGGCCGCCGAGAAGGTTCAACGTAGGCAACGTTCCATGGTTCAGGTCCAATTGCCCGCAGGAAAGTGTATGGGCTCATCGTCCCGGCACCTTTTTCGTTGTCGTAGGCCTGCATCAGCATACAGCCTTGGTCGGCCCAATATTTTTCAAGAGTAAAAATAATCTCTTGAACGGTGAGTTTCTTTGACATAATCTGACTCCTTTCAACGTAAAAAGCCCCTACAATGGCCAGCTGGACTGGTCATTGCAGGGACGAAGTTAATTCGCGGTTCCACCCTGCTTTTCTGCACCTTAGACATGCAGAACAGCTTAATTAAGCGACTGTTAAAGTGCCACGCTGCTTGATCGTTATCATGGCTTCCACCATCCCATGATCGCTTTGGTTCGACAGTAAGCAGCGATTCTTTGTCATCGTCGATTGGATTTAAATTTAGTTGCTCTTTTATCATAGACAACTACTTTACGCTTGTCAATTTTCAGAGCGAAGATTTTTCAATTGATTTTCCCAGGTCGCCATTTGATCAATGAACCGCTTGCTCTTTAAATGCAGCCCGAGCTCATCGTCATAAATCCGATCCAGTGTATAGCGCAGCCGATTCTTAACGCTTTGATCAACCTGAATCTGATTGACCTGGGCCAGATTCAAAGAGGCAAACAGCTGCAGATAGCCAACCGTCCGGCGATCCAAGTGAAACCGACGCTCATCCAGGTTCCAGTGCCGACTGCACAGCATCCCCCCATTGGCCTCAGAAAAATCCAACGGGCGATCGTTCAACCCACAGATCGTGCAGCAATCCCAAGTCTGCGCGGCTCCTAGCAAAGGTAAAAACTGCACTTCTAAGACGTTAGCTGCGATCTGAGGGTCCTGCCCTTTATCGATCAGTTCGAGCGCGGCCGCCACTTGATTAAACCAACCGCCAATCGATCGGCCCTCTTCAAACGTTGCATCCACCAATTCAAGAATATAGGTAGCATAGGCACTGCGCAGGGGATCTTCGCCCAGATGAACGTATTGACGCGTATCACGCGCGGCACTCAAATAGCTGAGCGAGCCATCATCAGCCAGCCAGCCGGTATACTGTCCATGCGTAAAAGGCAGAATATCGCTGGTGATTTTGGCATGCGAACGATTGCCGCCCCGCACGAAAAACATCATCGGTCCGCGCTTGTCAGTCAAAAACTTGACCAGCAGATCACGTTCTTTATACGGGCGCCGATACATTACGATGCCGGCAAAGGAAGTATTTTCCCGCGCCATGCTCTCAGCTCCTTTTAATAGTCGTTGCTGCGGTAGCCGTAGTCTTTGAGCATTGCCGATTTATCGCGCCAGCCAGGAACCACCTTGACCCACAGCTGCAGATAGACTCGATCACCCAGCAGATGCTCGATGTCTTTTCTGGCCATGGTCCCGATTTGTTTGAGCATCTGGCCTTTTTTGCCGATGATGATGCCCTTTTGTCCCGGCCGCTCAACGATGATATTGGCATTGATGTGTACCGTCTCATCATCTTGACGCTTGACCGACATGACATCGACGGCAACGGAATGCGGCACTTCCTGACGCGTCAGCATAAAGACTTTTTCACGAATCATCTCGGCAATAACGAAACGTTCAGGATGGTCACTAATCTGATCGCTTGGGTAATATTGCGGACCGTTTGGCAGCTGATCGACCAACTTATTGATCAAAGCATTGACGTTGTTGCCATTCAATGCTGAAACCGGAACGACATCGGCAAACTTGACCGTGCCATCCTCAAACTGCTTGACGATTGCCGGCAGCTCGTTTGGATGAACCTTATCGATCTTGTTGACGACCAGGTAGATCGGCTTTTGCACCTGCTTAAGCCGCTCCATGATGAAGTTGTCGCCAGGGCCGCGCTTTTCATCGGCAGCGACCACGTACAAAACCGCGTCGACCTCATCCAAAGCCGAAAGCGTTGAGCGCTCCATAAAGTCGCCCAACTTGGTTTGCGGCTTGTGAACCCCTGGCGTGTCGATGAAGACGATCTGAGCCTCATCGGTGGTGTAGATCCCTTGAATCTTATTACGCGTCGTTTGGGCAACGTTGCTCATAATGGCAACCTTTTGTCCGACGACATAGTTTAAAAGCGTTGACTTGCCGACGTTGGGCCGACCAATCAGAGCAACGAAACCAGATTTAAAATTTGGATTATCCATATTTTTCCCTTTCCTAAATGCCTAACAAATTCTTGAAGCGCGGCCAAAAAATCAGCAGCCCGACCAAAACCGCGTAAAAAGCCGCCAGCAAGACGACCCCAGCGGCAATATCTTTAGCATATTTAGCATCAAGATCATAGTGATGGTGCACGACCAGATCAACCAGCTCCTCAACGATCGTATTGGCAAACTCAGCCGCAAACACGACAAAGATTGCCGATAGCAGCCACAGCCACTCAAAAACGTTGACCTGCATCAAAAAGGCCACGATAATCACCAAAACGGCCGCAACGATATGAAACCGCATGTTGCGTTCTTTTTTGACGACATCCTTGACCCCATCCCAAGCATGTCCCAGCGCCTGGATGAAATGACGATTTTTTTCGACCTGATGCTTATCTTGGGAGCCCATAGCCATTTAAAATCTCCTCTTGCAGCTTAAACATTTTTTCTTCATCGGTTTTCTGTTCATGATCATACCCATTCAAATGCAAAAAGCCATGCACGATCAAAAAGCCCAGCTCACGATCATTGGAATGCCCCAAAAACTTTGCCTGTTCGCCAACCTTATCGATTGAGATGAACAGATCGCCGAGGTTTTCTGGGATCTGGGCAGCCAGTTCTGGATCCAGCAAGATCGGCGAGTCGTCACTGTCGTCTTCCAAGGCAAAGCTTAAAACGTCAGTCGCCCGATCAACGCCGCGATATTGAGCATTCAGTTCTCTGATTTGCGGATTGTGAACAAACGTCAGGGAAACCTCCGTATTGTCCTTTAACTCAAGGCACTTGGCCGCATATTCCAAAATATCGTGCGCCAGCTGCAATTGATCTTGGCTGACGGCATGGTCACCGGTTTGGTCGTAGATTTCAATATCCATTATTTTTTCTCCAAAGTCTGTTGCTCATCATTTTCATAGGCCGTAATGATGCGGGCAACAACTGGATGCCGAACCACATCTGCTGCGCTGAATTGAACGAATTCGATTGAGGGTACGTTCTGCAGAATTCGGGGTGCCGAGATCAAACCGCTGCGAGTTCCCCTTGGCAAGTCAATCTGCGAGACGTCACCGTTGACGACCATTTTCGAACCAAAGCCAAGCCGCGTCAGAAACATCTTCATCTGCGCATTGGTGGTGTTTTGTGCCTCGTCTAAGATTACAAAGGCATTATCCAGCGTCCGTCCCCGCATGTATGCTAATGGTGCGATTTCAATCGTGCCGCGATCGATCAGGCGTTCCACGTGGTCGGCGCCAAAAATCTCATTTAACGCGTCATAGATTGGCCGCAGATATGGATCAACCTTTTCCTTCAAGTCACCAGGCAAAAAACCTAGACTCTCACCGGCTTCTACGGCTGGCCGCGTCAGGATGATTCGCTCAACCTCGCCACGCTTTAAAGCAGCTACGGCCATCGCGACTGCCAGATACGTCTTCCCCGTTCCGGCTGGTCCAATCCCAAACGTAATGTCATTATCCTTGATGGCATGCACATACTGACGCTGACCAAAGTTTTTGACGCGAATCGACCGGCCTTTGCGATCCTTAATAATCGTTTCACTGTACAGATCGCCAAAGTACTGCAGCGTACCGCGACGAGCCATCTTCATCGCACTGACGATATCCGTGCTGCTTAAGCTAATGCCATGATGCAGCAGATCTACCAGCTGCTCTAAAACGTCATAGGTCAGATGAACGTCCTCATCTTCACCGCTGATTTTCAGATCGGTACCAAACGGATTGATGGTTACGTTCATGCCTTCTTCTAAAAGCACCACGAATTTGTCTTGCGCGCCCAAAAGTCCCAATTCAACTTCAGGGCTTTCAATGCGAAAAGTCATTTCTGTCAAACGAAGATTTCCCCTTTGCTTTTGATTTAATCAATACCATCAAAAATTATAACATAGCCGGCTGCAATGCGCATAAACCGCAGCACGGCAAAAGAAAATCGTTGATAGCACTTGACTTAGAGCAGAAAAAAAGCACTGCCCAAATCGGTACAGTACTTCTTATCTGGAGCAAACCCGCTACTGTCAGCAGTCCGGTGTCTCAATTCTTATTTTTGCAGGGCATCCTTAACGGTTTGGTTGACTACTTTGCCATCAGCCTTGCCCTTAACCTTTGGCATAACCGACTTCATTACCTTGCCGAAGTCCTTCATGCTGTCAGCACCCGTAGCTTGAACGGCCTCAGCAACGATCTGCTTGATTTCGTCATCAGAAAGCTGCTTTGGCATGTACTTTTCAACAACGCTCATTTCAGCCTTGGTCTTGTCAATGAGATCCTGACGCTTGGCAGCAACGAATTCTTCCAAAGCTTCCTTGCGCTGCTTGTATTCACGCGCCAACAGCGAATTTTCTTCTTCTTCGCTTAATTCATGACCCAGCTTGATCTTTTCGTTTTGAACCGAAGCCTTAAGCATCCGGACCGTGCTCAGAGTTTCCTTGTCCTTAGCCTTCATTGCGGCAACCATGTCTTTAGTCAGCTTATCCAATAGACTCATTTCAAGTTCCTCCCGTTTTTCTAAATTATACAAAAAAGCCCCTGGTGAATGAGACATTCGCCCAGGAGCTGCAGCATTCTAGTGACGGCGCTTGTTCTTGCGCTTCCGAGCTGCTTCAGATTTCAACTTACGTTTTACGCTTGGCTTTTCGTAAAATTCACGCTTGCGGTATTCTTGCAGCGTTCCGTTCCGTGAAACCGTACGCTTAAAGCGTCGAAGAGCGTCGTCTAACGATTCATTCTTGCGAACGATAGTCTTTGACATTGTTGATTCCCTCCCTCCGAGCTTAGAATTCCGTACTGTTGCGATTAAAAGCGTCTAATTGACTGCTTCAATCTTATCACTACGAATGATATTATACTTAATCCAAAAAAGAGCGTCAACTGCTTTTTTGAAAAAATTTCAACTAATTTTCAGAATGGCTTAGTCGTTCTACAAACTTTGAATCAAACTGATTGTTTATGATCATCTTGATCTCTTCACCATAAGGAGCGACTTTCTTTTTAGGATTATCGGCCAGTGGAACCCAGGGCGTCTCCATAATTTTAGGCACCTGTTCCAATTGCGGATGATGGGCAATATAACTGAGCGCCTCAAAGCCAATCGTTCCCATCCCCAGGTTTTCGTGGCGGTCTTTATGGCTGCCCTGTGGATTCTTGGAATCGTTTAAGTGAATGACCTGTAGCTTTTCAAGGCCCAAGACATGATCAAATTCTTCCAAGACGCCATCAAAGTCGTTTTTGACGTCATAGCCAGCATCATTGGTATGACATGTATCAAACGTTACCGAGAGCTTTTCGTTATAGACAACCTGATCCATGATCTCGGCAATCTGCTCAAATGAAGTACCGACCTCAGTTCCCTTACCAGCCATGGTTTCAATCGCAATCTGCGGCTTTTGATCGGGCGTGATAATCTCGTTTAATCCTTGCGCAATCTGATGTAAGGCTGCTTTGGCCCCAGCACCGACATGAGCTCCGGGATGCAGCGTAATCTGCGTGGCACCAATGGCCGCGGCCCGTTCAACCTCTTGACGCAGGAACTCAACGCCAAAAGCAAAGTTCTGCGGCTTGAGCGTATTGCCCAGATTAACGATATAAGGCGCATGAACTACCAGATGACTAAAGCCATGCTCTTCAATATAGGCCCGACCTTCCGGAATCTTCATTTCATCAAGCGGCTTGCGTTTGGTATTCTGCGGCGCACCGGTATAAACCATAAACGTATTGGCCCCATAGCTGGCTGCTTCTTGAGCAGAACCAAGCAGCATTTTGGGCGCTTTAAGACTGACATGTGAGCCAATCAGCATTTGATCGCATCCTTTCTTTATAGGCGAGTCTCTTTATTTTAGCGTATTTTATCGCTACAATAAAATTATTGACTCGTTCGCTGTTAAGGAGGAATTTCTATGGCGAAAAAACGCATCTACGTTCCCAAAAACAAGACCAATGGCGAAAAGAAAGGCGACCGTAAGATCTGGGTGGAAAACGTCAAATTTTTAACGACCGCCGAGTATCACGAACTGCAAGAAGCCATTCGCCAATATTCACGTCCCGAATTGGTCAACCGCAATCTGCTTTTGATCTCGATTGCTTTAAACAACGGACTGCGCGCCTCTGATGTCGTGACACTGCGAGTTGGCCACGTTAAAAACAAGACCCAAACGCGGATCATCGAGCAAAAAAACGGTAAGGCCAAGACGCTTTACTGGAACAACTGTCTGGCTGAAATCATCAACTACTTAAACGAGCTGGACTTCAAAGACGATAACGATTGGCTGTTTCCCGGCCGCCAAGACGGTCACTTCTCCGTGCACGGCTTTTATCAAATGCTGCAGCGAATCGCGCGTAAAACCGGCAACGAAAAACTGGTGGCTAAGCTAGGGACGCACTCGTTTCGTAAGACGTTTGGCCGTCAACTGTATAAAGATGGCGTCAATATCGAAATCATCTCGCAGCTGTTCAACCACTCTTCTGAACGCAATACCCGCCATTATCTTGGAATCGAGCAAGAGGATCTGGACAAGGTCGTCCGCAACTTCAAGCTTGAATAATCGTAGTCAAGATCCGCTATTGTAAGGCTGTAAGGCGCGCACCAGCTTCATAAGCTTACATCCACTGCTGCTGGCTGATTCTTGTTAATTATTGGATCACAGCCAACTTTAGGCGCGTCTGATTAAGGCTGATCGTTTTAAGACCAGCTCATCATAAGTCCAGATTCTTGCCGCGGTTCTGTCAAGGTACTTTGGGCTGTACTTTGCTGGCTGAAGATTCTTGACTTAGTGAAGAAAATCCAGTTTTGAACGATTGCCGGCTCTGAATTTACCTACTTTGCGCCGATTTTTAGTCAAAAGTAGGTAATTGCATATTCCCCCACCTTAATCAAAAAGGATCCGCTAAGCCAGCGGATCCTTTTTAATAACTGATTCGGTTAGTCTTCATTATCTTCGTCTTCAGCTGGAACTTCCAGACGCAGCTCTTCCAACTGTTGTTCACTGACGCGAGCTGGTGCCGCCGTCAATGGTTCAACGGCCTTTGAGTTCTTAGGGAAGGCAATCACGTCACGAATGCTGTCAGCCTGCGACAGGAACATTACCCAGCGATCCAGGCCAATTGCCAGACCACCCTCTGGAGGCATTCCCAGTTCCAAAGCCTTGATCAAAAAGCCGAAGCGTGCTTGAGCCTTTTCTTTGCTATAGCCCAGGGCCTTAAAGACCTTTTCTTGAATTTCAGGGTCGTGAATACGGATAGAACCCCCACCGATTTCTTGACCGTTCAAAACGATGTCATAGCTTTGTGCGTGCGCCTGATGTGGGTCTTCGCCATCTTCCAGATAGTGCAGATCCTCAGGGTTAAGCATCGTGAATGGGTGGTGAGCCGCGATCCACTTACCAAAGCCTTCATCATATTCAAACATTGGCCAGTTGACGATCCAGACGTAGTTCCATTGGTTAGGGTCTTTTAAGCCGAGTTCTTCAGCAAAGTGGTTTCGCAGGTAGCCTAATGAATCGCAGACCACGTGGAACGAACCGGCAACGATTAAGATCAAGTCGCCTTCCTTGGCATCAAGCGCCGCATTTAATTCAGCAGCTTGGTCGTTTAAGAACTTGGCAACGGGACCATTGTAGCCGTCTGCGCCAACCTTGACCCAAGCCAGCCCCTTGGCATTGTAGCGCTTGATGTAGTCTTCCTGCTTACTGATGTCTTTACGGGAGTATTTGTCAGCTCCACCAGGTACGACAATGGCCCGGACATAGTTGCCGGCTGCCACCGTACTGCTGAATACCTTAAACGAGCTGTCCTTCACCAGATCACTGATATCATGAATCAGCATTTCAAAACGCGTATCCGGCTTGTCGGTACCGTACTTGTCCATTGCCTCTTGCCATTCCATACGTGGGAAAGGCGTCTTAACGTCAATGTCCAAGACTTCTTTCATGACGTCTTTGATCAGGCCTTCTGTCATCGCTTGAATGTCTTCTGGCGTGGCAAAGCTCATTTCAGTATCGATCTGCGTAAATTCTGGCTGCCGATCGCCCCGCAAATCCTCATCACGGAAGCATTTGGCAATCTGGTAGTACTTGTCGACCCCAGCTGCCATCAACAGCTGCTTAAACAATTGTGGCGATTGCGGCAAAGCATAGAAGCTGCCTGGGTAGACCCGTGAAGGCACGATGTAGTCACGCGCCCCTTCTGGAGTAGAGCGCGTCAGTTCTGGCGTCTCAACGTCTAAGAAGCCGTTCTTTTCAAAGTAGCGGTGAACGACATGCGTAACCTTGCTCCGCAGCATCAAGCGCTTCATCATCTCAGGACGGCGCAGATCAAGGTAGCGGTATTTCAGACGCAGTTCTTCAGAAGCATCAACGTCATCCACGATTTCAAACGGCATTGGCTTGGACTTGGCCAAAATGCTGGCTTCTTTAACTTCAATCTCGATCTTACCCGTCTTCATGTCAGGGTTGACTTCCTTACGAGCCCGCACCAGACCATGCGCTTCAATAACGTATTGGTTCCGTACCTGGTTGGCGATCTCAAATGCCGCTGGATCAATCTTTTCATCAAAAACCAGCTGCACGATGCCAGAGCGATCCCACAAGTCGATAAAGATCAGGCCACCCAGATTGCGTCGCTTGGCAACCCAGCCTTTTACGACGACTTCTTGGCCAATCTGCTGTTCGCTGGTCTCACCAGCATAATTGGTACGCTTCATTTTTTATTACCCCTTTGTCTGTTCTTGATAAACGGCTTTAAAATCGGCAAAAACGCGGTCCAGCGGTAAAGTAGTCTCTTCACCGGTGGCCATTACTTTAAAGTGAACCGTGCCGCTTTCCAGTTCTTTTTGGCCAATCGTCAAAACGACTTTGGCATTTTCCTTGGCAGCCGTCTTAAACTGCGCTTTTGGCTTACGGTTCAAGTAGTCGCGTTCGGCAACAAAGCCGGCATCCCGCGCCGCTTCAACCAGTTTAAAGCTGGCAGTGTTGGTTGCCTCGCCAATGCCCACGACATAAACGTCTAAGTCAGGATCCGCTTTTTTAAGCAGTCCTTCTTCGTTGAGCAAAAGCATCAGCCGTTCTAAGCCAATCCCAAAGCCAACCCCTGGCGTATCCGGACCACCAAGCTCTTCAACCAGTCCACTGTAGCGGCCGCCGCCACAGATCGTCGTATAGCCTTGACCAAGCGATTTTGCCTGAACCATGACCTCAAAGATCGTGTGGTTGTAGTAATCCAGTCCCCGCACCATGGTTGGGTCAACCGTGTAGTCAATGTCCAGCTCATCCAGCATTTCCTTGACCAGATCAAAGTGCTTTTGGGCATCATCAGTCAAATAGTCCAGAATCGATGGCGCATCGTCAACAAACTGCTTGTCGCGTGGATCCTTGCTGTCTAAGACCCGCAATGGATTCTTTTCCAGACGTTCTTGAGAGTCTTCGCTCAGTTCATCGTAGTGCGGCTTTAAGTAGTCGATCAGTGCTTGACGGTAGGTATCGCGCGTTTCTTGATCGCCAAGCGTGTTGATGGCTACGCGCAGACCCGTTAACCCCAGCTGCTTGAACAGGCGCAGCGCCATGGTCATAACTTCAACGTCAACGGCTGGATTGTCGCTGCCGAATGCTTCAACCCCGATCTGGTGGAACTCACGCTGCCGACCAGACTGCGGCCGCTCATAGCGAAACATTGGTCCCATGTAGTAGACCTTGTAAGGCTTGTTGTATTCAGGACCGTACAGCTTGTTTTCAACATAGGCCCGGACCACGCCGGCCGTACCTTCTGGGCGCAGCGCCACGTGACGATCGCCCTTGTCTTTAAAGTCATACATTTCTTTGGTAACGACATCAGAAGTCTCACCAGCTGAACGGGCAAAAATATTGTAGTTTTCAAAAATTGGCGTGCGAATGCCACGATAACCGTAGCGCGCAAAGATTTCACGAGCCAGCTTCTCAACGGCTTCCCACTGAGCGGATTCGCCCGGCAAGATATCAGCCGTGCCTTTTGGGCGTTGATAGCGCATTGTATCTCTCCTCCATTGATCAATCAGTCGATTTAAAAAAGCACCCCTGCTGCTGCAAGGGTGCTTGAATGCACGGTACCACCTTGGGTTTACTCTTGGGTAACGTAGCTTCGACGGGGTCATGACCCTGCCTCCAAAGCGTCACTCGGCAGCCAATCGACAGGGCTTGCACCAATTCCCCGCTCGCTGAAAGCTATGGCAGACCGAACATTCTTTTTCATCGGCATCTCTAAATTTAATTACCTACTTAGCCTACTAGGCTTGAGCTGTTTAGTCAATAGGCCAGCCCCGAATTAGTCTTGATTTTCCAATTGATGCTTTCTAAACTTATCTTAATGATTCATGATAAAGGAGCAAAAATCTTGAAGTTTCATCGTCCTGCCAAAGCTGTCCTGGTTGCGATCAGCATGGCATTAATTGCAATTGTCATGGTGGTCGCGCTGACGTTTTCGCGGACGACCACCATTGAAACCAGTGGGCTCAACGTCCGTACCGGTCCTGGGCTTGACTATGCTACGATCGGCACCGTTAAAAAAGGCCAGCGCGTAACGATTCTCAAAACACGCAACTCATGGTACAAGATTCGGCTCAGCGATCAGCGTTTTGGCTGGGTTGCCAGCTGGCTGGTTCATCCCAAAAACAATCTCAAGCACGTCTCAAGCCTTTCCGAAGCTACGATCGTAATTGACCCTGGCCATGGTGGTTCTGACTCTGGTGCCGAATATAAAAACAGTACCAGCAAGCGCTACATGGAAAAGACCTATACGCTGCAGCTGGCCAATCGCGTTGCGCAGGAATTGCGGCTGCGGGGCGCGCACGTAATCATGACGCGCGACTCGGACCGTTACGTTGGCCTCAAACCGCGACCAGCCCTTGCCGAAAGCATGCATGCCGATGCCTTTATCAGCTTCCATTTCGATTCTTCGCCGGCTCGCAACGAAGCCTCGGGATTTACGACCTATTATTACCATAAGGGCGCGTCCAAAAAGCTGGCCAAGGCACTGAACAAGCAGCTGAACAACCTGCCATTGACTAATCGCGGCATTGAATTTGGCAACTTTCTGGTCATTCGCGATAACACCCGTCCAGCCGTGCTTTGCGAAATGGGCTATATCAATTCAACTAAAGACTTTAATCAAATCAAAAACGCCAGCTATCAGCAAAAGATCGCCCGCGATATTGCCAAGGGATTAAATAACTACTTTAAAAACTAGACAGAAAGGATGTTGGTCTTATGTCTGCATATCAGCTTAATCAAAAATGGCTCAGCCAATTGCCGTTTCGCCAGGTTGAGGATTGGCGACCGGTTGCTGGTGGCGACATCAATGCCGCCTATCAGATCAAGGCTGATCAAAGAACCTATTTTTTAAAGGTCCAGCCGCATCATCCGGCCAGCTATTTCAATCACGAAAAACGCGGTCTGGAAGCAATCGGCGCGCTCGTCAAAACCCCGACGCCGCTTGCTCAAGGACAGATTCAAGGCGATGCCTACCTGGTGCTTGAATGGCTGGAAAGCGGCAGCGGCTCACAGGCTGATCTGGGGCGGGCAGTTGCCAGAATGCACGCCCAGCATGCCAAGCAGTTTGGCTTTTATGAAAATCACACCACCAGAGCGTTGGTTAAAAACAATGCGTGGAATGACAGCTGGCGCGACTTTTATCTCAAACAGCGGCTGGATCCAGAAATTACCGTCGCTAAGAAAAACGGGCGCTGGAATGACTGGCGCGAGACTCACTATCAAAGAATGCGCCAAGCCTTCAGTGACTATTATGATCAGCACCAGGTCATCCCCAGTCTTTTGCACGGTGATCTCTGGGCAGGCAACTATATGTTTGATGATACCGGTCAGCCAGTCTTGATCGATCCGGATGCCGTCTATGGTGATCGTGAGTTTGATCTGGCTATGACCACGATTTTTGGCGGCTTTGAGCCTGCGTTCTACCAAGCCTATCAGCAGGAGTATCCATTGGCAAAAGGCGTCAATGAGCGACTGCCATGGTATCAGTTCTACTATCTGTGCATGCATCTGATCTTGTTTGGCGAAACTTATGGCCCAGCAGTCGACGGCATTTTGGAACGCTACTGATAAATTGATCAATGTGTAGATTTTCTAGTCCCGATCGATTCAAGTATGATTTGCAAAGCGATGTTGTTTTTAACGTTGAACTGACTGTAACCACTGATTGTCATGACAACGGCGCCAGTACCCTGCCTGATTATCGATCAGCTATTCAAGAACCTAATTAAAAAGCGAGTAACGGTCTAACCGCTGCTCGCTTTTTAAAAACTATTTTTCATAAAGAATCGTAACCGGACCGTCGTTTTCCAGCTCAACTTTCATATCAGCGCCAAAACGACCGGTTTCAACATGCACGCCGGCTTGACGCAGTTTTTCGTTGAAACGGTCATATAAAGGCGCGGCAATTTCCGGCTTAGCAGCTTTTGAAAAACCAGGCCGATTGCCATGTTTGACGTCAGCATACAGGGTAAACTGTGAAATCGACAAAATCTCGCCATTGACATCAGCCAGTGCTCGGTTCAGCTTGCCGTTTTCATCTTCAAAAACACGCAGGTTGACGATTTTGTGTACCATCCAGTCCAACTGCTCATCAGTATCTTCCGGTGCCAGGCCGACCAACAGTAGGTAGCCTTTTTGAATCTGGCCGACCGTTTCACCATCGATTCTAACGGCAGCATGATTGACTCGTTGCAATACGACACGCATTTGATCACCTCTTAACGAATTACCCGTTTGACGACATAGACATCTGGAATGTTTTTCAGACTGTCCAAGATCAGCTGCAGATGCTGACTGTTGCGCACGCCAATCGTAGCAGAAATCGTGGCCATCTTGTTGTGGTCGACCTTACCATTGACCGACGTTAAAAAGCGCGTGTTGTTGTTGATCGAGCGCAGCACGTCATTCAACAGGCCATTACGATTGTAGCCCTCAACTTCAATATCGGCATTGTAGTTGGTCTTATCACCGGCTGGATTAGCCCAAAAGACCGAGACCAGCCGCTCGCCGTTCTTTTCGGCTGCCTTGACGTTAGGACAGTCGGCACGGTGAACGGAGACCCCACGGCCCTTAGTAATGTAGCCAACGATCTCATCGCCGGGTACGGGACTGCAGCAATGGCTGAGCCGCGTCAAAAGATTATCAACGCCTTCAACGACCACGCCTTCTGAACTCTTGGCAAACTTGCGTTGATTATTAACATTCTTGTTTTCAAAAGTCTGGTGATCTTCCAAAACGGCTTTCTGGGCGGCCCGTTGCTTGTCATCAGCCTCTTTTTTACGAATGTCGGCCGTAAAGCGATTGCGCACCCCAATTGGCGGCACGTCACCAAAACCAACCGCGGCAAACATGTCATCAGCCGTCTTGTAGTGCATCTGATCAGCAATCTGATTGTTCTTTTCCGTAGTCATCAGCTCATTAGGATCATAGCCAGCATCACGCAGCTGACTGGCAATAATCTGACGACCGCTTTCCACGTTTTTGTCGTGATCATGGGCTCTGAAGAACTGACGAATCTTATTGCGGGCCCGCCGCGTAAAGACCAGATCCAGCCAGTCGCGACTTGGCCCTGCCGAACTGGATGAGGTTAAAATGTCGACGATATCACCGTTTTTGATCTCATAGTTCAAAGGTACGATGCGACCATTAACCTTGGCACCAGTCGTATGATTACCGACTTCCGTATGAATCTGGTAGGCCATGTCCAGCGGCCCCGCGCCCTTTGGCATTTCAATAACATCGCCTTTGGGAGTAAACGCGTAGACCTTGTCGGCAAAAACGTCGCTTTGAATGCCCTGCAAAAATTCATCGGTGCCCTGCGATTCGCTCTGCAGCTCCAGAATTTCTTTGACCACGTTGAGTTTTTTGGAGTCCTGCGTCTGCTTGATGCCATTGGTCTTGCCTTCTTTATAGGCCCAGTGTGCGGCAACCCCGTATTCGGCAACCTCATGCATATCGTGAGTCCGAATCTGAATCTCCAGCAACCGGCCTTCTGGACCAATTACCGTGGTGTGCAGCGACTGATAGCCGTTTGCTTTCGGCATAGCAATATAGTCTTTAAAACGGCCCGGCATTGGCTTCCAGTTGGTGTGAACCGCGCCCAAAACGGCATAGCAGTCCTTGATTGAGTCAACCACGACCCGAATCGCCAACAGGTCATAAATCTGCTCAAACTGTTTATGCTGTGTGACCATCTTGCGGTAGACCGAGTAGATGTGCTTCGGGCGGCCATAAATCTCGACGTTGGGTCCCAATTCCAGATCGCTGATGGCTTTTTTAACGTCGACAATAGCCCGATTAATGTATTCGACCCGCTGATCCCGCCGCGAATTCATCAGATGCACGATGCGGTAGTACTGCTGCGGATTGAGATAGCGCAGCGATAGATCCTCAAGCTCCCATTTAATGGTGCTGATCCCCAGTCGGTCGGCAATCGGCGCGTAGATTTCCAGCGTTTCATTGGCAATCCGCCGCTGCTTGTCGGGACGCAGATGCTGCAGCGTCCGCATATTGTGCAGGCGATCAGCCAGTTTAACGATCATCACGCGGATATCCTTGCTCATTGCCAGCAAAAGCTTACGGTGCGTTTCGGCCATCTGTTCCTTGTTGGACTTGTAATGAATCTTAGAGATCTTCGTGTCGCCATCCACGATCATGGCAATCGTCGGTCCGAAAAGCTCCCGAATATCATCCAAAGTGGCCCCAGTATCTTCAACGATATCATGCATATAGCCCGCGCATACCGTTTCTGGATCCATGTGCAGATTGGCCAGGATGCCGGCAACTTGAATTGGATGGATGATATAGGCCTCACCCGACTTGCGATGCTGGTCAGCGTGCGCAACCGCGGCAAAATGGTAGGCGCGCTCAACCATTTCAACATGTTCTTCATTCATGTATGAGGAAACGATCTTTTTAACGTCTTCATGCGTTAGTTCATTGTTTTTTGACATCCTGCATCAACTTGCTTTCTTTAGATTGATTTTTGACGGCATCTTGAGTCATGGCCTTAGCCAGGTATTCGATGCCTAAATAGACCAGTGCGAAATAGTAAGTGTAGCGTGATACTTGAAAAAGTCGGACGCCGATCAGATAACCGACTGAAAAGACCAGCAGCTGCCAGGAGCGATCCTGCTGCTTGGCGACTCTTCTGCCGGCCCAGACAACGTAACAGAAATTAACCAACAGCAAAAGCCAAATAATGATCTGAACGCGCGATACCAGATGCTGCTTTAAAAACAGCGGGTTGATCACCAAAGATAGCACCAGATCGCTGATTAAAAGCCGGCGATCGATCGTCCGCCAAAATTGCTGCAACTTCTCCATTAAAATCTCCTCACTCATGCCAAATTGATTGACATTTATTGTAACACAATGCTTGGCGACGCGCTTAACGAGCCAGTTCCAACTGATAGGAAACCGCAGCCAGCAGATACAGCGGTGCCGTTTCCGTACGCAGAATCCGCGGCCCCAAGCCAGCCGGCACGACGCCTTGCTCTTTCATCTGATCAACTTCGGCCGCGCTGAGTCCGCCTTCTGGACCAAAGATTGCTAACAGCTTTTGGCCTGGCTGCAGCTGCTTGAGCGTTTTGGCTAGATTAGCCTCCTCACCCTGCCTGGCTGATTCTTCCCAAGCCACGATCTTAAAGTCGGCCGCCTCGTTTTTTAAGACCTCGCTGAGCTTGCCGCCATAAACGACTTCTGGCTGGCGATTGCGATGCGACTGCTCGGCCGCGGCATTGGCAATTTTTTGCAGCCGTTCGATTTTTTTGGCCTGTTTTTGTGGATTCCAACGGCTGATTGAACGCTGCGCCGCAAAAAAGACAATTCGGCTGGCTCCCATTTCAGTAGCCTTCTGCACGATCAGTTCCGGCTTCTCCTTGGTCTTAGGCAGCCCGCAAGCCAAAATTACTTCCACCGGCAATTCGGCATCAGTCCCCAGATCGCTTTGCAGCTCAACGGTGGCTGGATTCAGACTGACAAGCCGGGCCAGATAGACTTTTTGATCATTAAGCGCAACTTCCAGCTCATCATTTTGCTCCGCGCGCAAAACGTCAACCAGATGATGGGCAATGTCTTTTGGCAATACGAGCCGTTGATCATCTGGCACCGATTCATTGATAAAATAGCGTTGCATATGATCCCCCTATTATTCTGCCGGCGTTGGCTTATGAGCAATAATGCCATACCAATCCTTAATGCGCATCGTCTCATCGATTTTAAAGCCGCCATCACGCAATGCTTGGGCCACTTCATCAAATTTGTCATTGATAATTCCAGAAGTCAGAAAATGACCGCCTGGCTTGAGATTTTCGTAAGCCTGTGGAATCAGCGGCAAAATAATCTCAGCCAAAATATTGGCAACGATCAGATCAGCATTTTGATCATGAATGCCATCCAAAAGACTGTTTACGCCAATCTCAACGTCTTTGGCAGCCGGATTGAGCGCCAGATTCTTTTTGGCAGAGCGGACAGCCACCTCATCAATGTCATAGGCCTTAATCTTATCAACGCCCAGCAGTTTAGCAGCGATGCTGAGCACGCCTGATCCAGTACCGACGTCCAGCATGCTTTCGCCACCGCGCACCGTCAGCTCCAGGGCCTGCAGCATCAATTGCGTGGTTGGATGCGTTCCCGTACCAAATGCCATCCCCGGGTCTAAAATCAAAAGCTTTTCATCTGAGCTCGGCTGATAGTCCTCCCATTCCGGCACAACCGTCAAAGTCCGCGTGACTCGAACTGGGTGATAGTACTTTTCCCAAGCGGTTTTCCAGTCCTGATTTTCGATTGCTTCGCTTTTAACCGTGGCAGGCATTGGATCCAGACCGAATGCCTGCAGTTTTAAAACCCGCTGCTTGATGCCGGGCAAAAGCTCTGGAACAAAAACATTGCTGGGATAATATCCCGTAACCGCGGCTCCCGTTTGGCGGTGAGGAATCGAGCTGGGATCAATAATCTCATCGCCATAGCGGCCAGATTTCAATTTGGCAAAATCCGCGGCATCCTCAATCTGAATTCCCGCCGCGCCGGTATCGGTCAAAATATAGCTGACCGCGTCAACCGCCTCTGTACTGGTTTCGACGGTTACTGCCGTCCAATCATTCATCTTTTTTCCTCCTTTGTATGGCAAAAAAGCGCCCTAAAAGGCAAGGACGCTTCAGTTGTGCTTATTGATTTTGCGGATCGTCATGCTTGACTGCCTGCTTGGCAATCTTTTTCTGCTCTTCTTTTTCCATGTGCTGCTGCAGATACAAGATCAGATCCGTTTCCGTCTTAAAGATTCGCGGATGATGCTGATGATGCAGCCGAACATCAATCTCATTGATCTTTAAGCGACCCGTCCATGTATGGGAGTAGCGAACGATCACTCGGTTGTTGAGCTTGTGCCGCCCAAAACGGAAAATATAAACGTGTTCCGGTGTCATCATCGGTCGAATATATTCACGTTTGTAATCCAGATCATTGTCGCGCATGAATTTTTTAGTTCGATTTAAGATGGCAATCCCTCCCCTACAATAGATTGGAAAAAATTTCCTTAACTAGTACTAACTATTTTATCATATTTAGCTTGACTTTGAACGTTTCAAGCCTAACAAAAATCAAACAATTAAAGTAACAGCCTATCATAAGTTGGAAAATAATAACAGAATATTTTTTAGCTTTTTAAATGATCGAAATCTCGGAAATTTTCAAGCAGCGTTATGGATAGTTTTTTCGTTTTGGAATTCCTTTGTTGATCTGGTTTGCGCAAGGTGGATCATCAAATCTGCGCTTCCAGCAGCTGCTGCTTGTCAACTGCTATCACCTATCTTATTCATTAGATTAAGAAAGCATAAATACCAGGCCTTTTTGGTGCTTTGGCCGCTGTTGAAATGGTAAAATCAGTCATCATCAATTATCAATGGAGGAAAACACGATGGAACTGCTGTTAACGTTGGTCGGTCTGTGGCTGCTTTGGAAACTGTTCAAGCTTTCATTGCATCTGCTGTTTTGGATCGCCATCATTGCCGTCGCCGCTTTCTTTGTCAAAACGTTGATTCTGCCAGCTATTTTGCTGATCGGCGGCATTATCGGCTGGGGCGTTTTACGCGGCTAACGCAATTTTAGCTGAAATCAGTCATAAAATGATCAAAAACACAACTTTTTTATCATTTGCCTGGCTTTATTTACGCATTATTAACAAATTTCAAATCAGAATGCTATAATGAGTCTTGCAATATGCAATACTACTTTAAGGGAGACTTTACTTATGTCTAAGAATCATCAAAAAGTTGTCCTCGTCGGTGACGGCGCGGTAGGTTCAAGCTACGCATTTGCGATGGCACAACAAGGCCTGGCTGAAGAATTCGCGATCGTTGACATCATCAAGAAGCGTACGGAAGGTGACGCTCTTGACCTTGAAGACGCTACCCCATTCACGGCTCCAAAGGCTATCTACTCTGCTGACTACGACACCTGCAAGGATGCTGACCTGGTAGTTATCACTGCCGGTGCTCCACAAAAGCCAGGTGAAACTCGTCTGCAACTGGTTGACAAAAACCTGAAGATCATCAAGTCCGTTGTTGAACCAATCGTTAAGTCTGGCTTCAACGGTATCTTCCTGGTTGCCGCTAACCCAGTTGACATCCTGACCTACGCCGTTCAAAAGCTGTCCGGCTTCCCACGCAACAAGGTCGTTGGTTCCGGTACTTCTCTGGACTCCGCTCGTCTGCGGGTTGCTCTGGCTAAGAAGTTCGACGTTAGCCCAGTTGACGTTTCTGCCAACATCATGGCTGAACACGGTGACTCTGAATTTGCTGCCTACTCATCTGCTACGATCGGCGGCAAGCCACTGCTGGACCTGGCCAAGGAAAAGGGCGTTTCTGACGAAGAACTGTTGAAGATTGAAGATGACGTTCGTAACAAGGCTTACGAAATCATTAACCGCAAAGGCGCTACCTACTACGGTGTTGCTACGGCCCTGACTCGGATTTCCCGCGCCATCCTGCGTGACGAAAATGCCGTTCTGCCAGTTGGTGCCCCTGTTGATGGCGAATACGGTCTGAAGGGTATCTACATTGGTACGCCAGCCGTTGTTAACGCTTCTGGTGTCGCTCAAGTTCTGGAAGTTCCTCTGAACGAACGCGAATCCAAGGCTATGGCTGACTCTGCCAAGACCCTGCAAGAAGTTGCCGAAAACGGTATGGCTAAGCTGATGGGCGAAAACTAATCCGTTCTGGTATTAATTTAAGAAAAGCTGCTGGTTATCCAGCGGCTTTTTTTGTACTAAAAAAAGCCCGCGCGGTGGCGAGCTTAAAAATTGGTATCTTGGTTTAATGGCCTTAGTGCTGAGAAGCCCCGCTGGTAGCATCAGTATCCGTTGATGGCTCAGCAGCGTCCTCTGATGCACCAGTCGTGGTGTCGGCAAGCGGCTGATTGTCAGCTTCATCTTCCACACTGGCTGCTGAAGCTCCTGAGAAGGCGTCAATTTCTTCGCCATGTGCTTCCTTAGCGGCCTTTAAGAAATAACTGAATGGCTTCAAAGCTTGGGCCTGGTACTTTTCAACGTATTCGTCAACCAGTTTTGGATCCTGGGTCTCCTTGTCTAAGAACATGTGGTTGGTCGAAAGCGGCATCTCATGGGTGAGCTTAACGTCAATTACTACAGGTAGATCCGTCTGCTGAGCCTCAACCATGGCCGCTTTGAATTCAGCCTTGGTACGAACCGTAAAGGCCATAGCACCCATCCCTTTGGCAACGGTTGCCCAGTCGGTTTCTGGCAGATCAACGCCTGACAGTGGCTGGTGCGAGTCATCAAGCTGTTCTGCCACAATGTAGCCCAGGCATTCATTGCTGAAGACCACGTTGATGATGTGCATGTGGTACTTAACCTGAGTCAGGATTTCTTCCATCAGCATCGCAAAGCCGCCATCACCAGAAAGACTGTAGACATCACGATCAGGATAGTTGACCTTAGCTGAGATTGCAGCCGGCAGACCATAGCCCATCGTTGCGTACTGACCAGAAGTACACCACTTTTGATCATCGTGAATCATCAGCAGCCGCTCAAAGTTGATGTTGACGTTGCCGACATCAACCCCAAAGACGGCCTTGCTGGAAGCCATTTGATTGATCACGTCAAAGATCGGCTCTGGACGAACTGGCATCTCTTCGCTGTCATTAAAGCTGTTTTGCCAGTCCAGCCAGTTCTGCTTGTCGGCCAGTGCTGCATCATAAAAGGCAGATGGTGCTTTTTCATCTGCAACGTCGGCCAGCGCTGCCAAAGCCGTTTTAGCATCACACAGCAGCGGCACGTCGATGTGATGACGCTTGCCCATCTTTTCAGGGTCAGTGTCGATTTGAATAACCTTGGCATCTGGATTGAATAAGAAGATACTGAACGGAACGTCGGTACCAACCCAAACAATCAGGTCCGTGCTAAAACCAATTTCAGCCCCTGGCTTAGGCGCAACCCGACCAGCCGAACCCAGATAGGCGGGATACTTTTCATCCAAAATTCCCTTGGCCAAAACTGAGGAAACCAGCGGCATCTTGTACTTTTCCGAAACGCGCTTTAATTCCGCAGCGGCATCCTTGGCCCCAATCCCAAAGTAGATCATTGGCGCCTTGGCATCCTTGATCAGCTTGCCGGCCTTAGCCAACAGATCCTGGTCAACGACATAGTGTGCTTTAACGTGGTTGGCAACGTTAGGAACAAAGGTGTCAGGAATCTTGGCCCAGCCAAAGTCTTTTGGAATCGTAACCGTAGCTGGACCATGATGCTTGTAGGCCTGCCGAATCGCTTCATCAATCATGCGGGGCAGACTTTCCGCCGTCATTGCCGTCTTGTTCCAAACCGAAACGTCCTCAAATGCCGGTTCCTCATCCATTGCTTGGAAAAAGTCCAGATTCATACGCGTTGAAGGAACCTGAGCAATGATTGCCAAAACCGGAACATGGTCATGCTTGGCATCGTACAGCCCATTGAGCAGGTGAATGGCACCCGGGCCGGCAGAGCCAAAGCAGACCCCGATCTTGCCCGTTAATTTGGCATCAGCGGTTGCTGCCAAAGCTCCCGCCTCTTCATGCCGCACCTGGATGAATTCCAATTCTTTACGTTGGTTGTAGATTGCGTTCATCGTGGAGTCAAACGAACCACCAGGATAACCGTAGATGTGCTTAACGCCCCATTGCCGAATTACTTTTAAGACTGCATCGGAGCCACTGATCATTTTTGCCATCTTAATCTTCCTTCCATCCTTTAAAAATCATCCCGCCTGTACTTAACAGCGGTCTCAATTGATGTTTTATCTCAGGCCGCTCTCTACTTCAGCCCTCATAGGATATGATAGCGCTTTTATGCATAATTACAAGTGACTTTTAATGAACATTTTTCACAACAAATTATAAATCCCTTGCTATCAGCGTTTATATCAATCAAAATTTTTATTTTTTCTTTGATAAAAGTTAAATTTAGCGTTTGTTTTTAGCATTTTTAAAGTAGTCATTATCAAATTATCATATGATGTCATGATTTAATAATAGTAATTGTATTTTATTTTTAATTAACAATACATTTCAATTTATATCGACTATTTATCACAAACATCATAATGCTTGCTCACTATTTTATAAACGTTTTATGCATACTCCTCTGCATAATTTTGATGTAAACACTAGCAAAGGAAAAGCCGGCTGCCAATCGCAACCGACTTATTACATCATTGATTTAACATCCATCTAAAGCCGAACTGGTGAATCATCTTGACTACTCCCTGAGAATTACATCATTGATTTAACATCCATCTAAAGCTACATTTACACGATCGATAAAAACAAACGAAAGAATTACATCATTGATTTAACATCCATCTAAAGCGTTCCCGGCACAAACTTATTGCTTCCTTATGAGAATTACATCATTGATTTAACATCCATCTAAAGCAAAAAAGCCTCCTTCAATCTGACGAGCTGGGAGAATTACATCATTGATTTAACATCCATCTAAAGCTACATTTACACGATCGATAAAAACAAACGAAAGAATTACATCATTGATTTAACATCCATCTAAAGCGAACTGTTCTCTAGAGACTGGGCCGTGCGCAAGAATTACATCATTGATTTAACATCCATCTAAAGCAGGCTTATGATACAAAACGTACCAAAGAAGAAGAATTACATCATTGATTTAACATCCATCTAAAGCAGGCCGGCAAAGTCGAAAGCTTGGTAAAAAAAGAATTACATCATTGATTTAACATCCATCTAAAGCACCTTTATAAGGATAATGACGGTGGTTCAAAAGAATTACATCATTGATTTAACATCCATCTAAAGCATATGCACGTGTTAGCGGTACTGGTCAAGAAAGAATTACATCATTGATTTAACATCCATCTAAAGCACATTAATCGAACGTACGTTTAAGAAAGGAAAGAATTACATCATTGATTTAACATCCATCTAAAGCTGATACACAAAATAAAGTCATTGATATTAAAAGAATTACATCATTGATTTAACATCCATCTAAAGCTAATTCAACGTCAGGCTGTTTGTGTACGTCAAGAATTACATCATTGATTTAACATCCATCTAAAGCATATTTTATGATACTTTTTGGCGAAATAAAAAGAATTACATCATTGATTTAACATCCATCTAAAGCTATGATCGCCTCTAACCCTGAAGACCCCAAAAGAATTACATCATTGATTTAACATCCATCTAAAGCCCTACGCTCGTACTCTGCGTTGCTGACTGAAAGAATTACATCATTGATTTAACATCCATCTAAAGCTATTGGCGTTATCATTGGCGTGTACGTAGGAAGAATTACATCATTGATTTAACATCCATCTAAAGCCGTTGTTTTCTAATCAAAAACTAACGATTTAGAGATGCCAATCAACGAAATCTTCATCAATCCAATAAACATCGGAGTTCTGATAATACGCACGCTGTTGTTTTTCTGAGAATTCCAATAGAAAAACTGCGAGGCCACTTTCTTCAACCAACTGAAGAAAAGCCTTAAATTGTTCTGGCAACAAAAAATTAGCGATGTTCTTCATTGCTAGAACGCAACAGTCATTCAACTCTAAATGAATATTTAAATCATTTTTTATTATATCATATGGTGTCGCATTTGCACTGCTGATCAAACGCGGGCGGGCATATTTGTATAATCTTTGAAAGCCATCATCAAGGCTGACTTCCAAGGGTAAATCAACTGAAAACAGCGTATCCTGAATAGCTGTCAACAATTCTTGCTGTTTAGCAATCAATTGCTGCCTTTGATCAACCGTCAATTCATTGCTGATCTTTTTAATCAAAGCTGAGCCGTACCTATCCATTAAATCAGGTGCTGAAGACAGATCTGCATCCCAACATAAAGCTGTCGACAGATTCAGCTCCGAAAAATCATCATCAATTAAACGAAGCAAATCATTCTTTCCTGCCAGTGCTTGTGCCATTTCAAAGTAAACGTTCTGGTTGTTGGTCATCAATACGGTTACACGACCATTTTCAAGTTCCATTGGCTGATGAGCTGCGTATATCAAGTTCATAATACAATCGTCCTTTTCGAGGTATTTCTAACATCCTGTACTTTCTTGCCCCGCAAAAAATGCATGTCATTATACTGCTTTTCTGTCATCATAAATGTCTGCACTAATCCCTCGTCAGGTAGAAAGGCTTTGATTCGCTGCTCCATGAAATTAGCTGACTGCCGACTAACGCATACTCGTGCGTAAACTGAGTATTGAATCATTAAAAAGCCTTCTTGAATCAGCCTTTTATGGAATTTGCGGTATTCCCGACGCTGTTTGCTGGTTTCTACTGGCAAGTCAAACATTACCATTAAGCGCATCATTCGGTACCTCACTTGTAAATTCCACCTCGATTCTCGTTTCATCTTTGTCGCCACTCAAATAATTTAGACAGTCAGTTACATACCGAGAAATCGCATTGCGTAAAATTTCTTTTTTACCGTTAAAAAGAATTTCGATATTCATGCAATCAATCAAACCGATTTTTACTTCTGGCGTCAATTCGCGAAACTTTTGCCCGGCAACCCAGTAATCAATGATTGGTCGGAAGGGTTCCATCAAGTCGGAGCCTAAATTAAAATGATTGGCTTGATTACGATGATGGATCCCCAGTTCCGTCAAATAGCCATTACCAGCAATTATGCGATTGGTTTCAGACAACAAGATCGAATAGCCATAATCTAACGCGGCATTGATCGCATTGCCGTTATGCCTTGAAAAGTTATCATTATAAAGTAACGGAAAATACTTTCTGGCAACAACGGCCTCGCGATTGGTCTCATCACCAACCTCTAGTTGATCCAGTTCATTTTGTAGGCATTCAACATCCTTATGAAAACATTTTAAAACCGAAATCTGATTGTTGATCTTAGCAGCCACGATCTTCGTCCATAAGACATCCTTACGCTGCTGCTGCCAATTAAACTGATTTTCCAACACCTTGCAGTCACGATTGGCGGATTGATAGCCATTCACTTCGCCAATTGGCTGATGAGCATGATCAACAAAAATCACCTTAATGTTGTTCTTTACCAAGGCACTGATCAACGCCGAAGTAATCACTGCCTGTGTCGTGCTTACCATCAGCAGTGCCATATCATCAAGCGGTATTTCACTGGTGCCATCCATCGTTTGTACCACCATCAGGCCAGCTGAATAGGACATTTTCGCATGCTGAGTTACAATGACTGACCGCCATCCCATAAATACTCCTCCTTGCCAATTTAAAAATTTAAGGTTATACTATGTTTGTTGGGTAGCTCCCAACAGGAATAACATCATTGATTTAACATCCAGAGTTAAAGTCAAACAATGCATTTCGCAAAGTTATTTCTTCTGACCCATTTATTAATGGGCGATACATATTAAAAAGGAATGGTTCACCATCGATGAGCCATTCCTTTTCTTTTTGCTACAGATCTTTCAACAAAACTTCTCTGCTAAATAAGCCCGTTGGTGATTGATATACTAATTTTGCATTTTCTGATAATTCAATACCGGATGGCGACTGTAATTGCCCAAATGGAGTTGACATGCCCAAACACTTTAAGTTCGTTATAGCCGCATTGGCATGCAGTCCTCTCAATATGTTGATTATAGCCTCGGATTTTCCAATTGCCGTCTTCTTGTTGTTTTCAAACTGTGAGAAGGTTGGCAGCTTCAGATATTTATCTCGGCCTGCATTTAATTTTTCACGGAATTTATTTTTATCATACAGCGTAAAGTAGCAGTTGACCTGGTCAAGAATATCATCATAAAGTATTGTCATCCGTTCATCAGCTTCATCAGGATGCTTTCTGACGTATTCAAAATTATTAGCTAACGTTTCTAATGAATGATCGCTTAAGACCAGCTGCTTGGCATTATGCTGATAAGTAGCACTCCCCAGTGTAAATTTGGCATCCCCGTCAATGACTAACTGATTATAGAGAACACAAGGAACCAGCACGTCAAAGTCTTTCACCACGGCTTCTTTTAATCCGGTTTTACGGTTCTTTTTAAACGAAGTAAAGTTCCGCGACAAAACATCGTGCAGGGTCTGCATATACTGAGCGTGACCTTTTTGTTCTGCCATCTTCAGTCGCTGCAGCATTCTGACTGGTACGCTGACAACCTTATACTTAGGCTTTTTGCCGTTAACGCGAACGATTGCCATATAGGTAGCAACCTCATTGGTATAAGCACCATAGATATCGACCGGTTTATCGTTTTTAATGCGAATTGGCGCTGAAATTTTATCAGCCTGTGCAACTGGAAGAATCGTTGCACCATAGAGTTGCCCACGCTGAGTATAGACGGCTTTAGAAATCAACATATATTTGAAATGCTGAATCTTAGATACATAATCGCTTAGCCAGTCGACATCCACGATTTTTTCCTTGGTTTCTGGATTTACCGCGGTTCCACTATTGTATTGATCTTTTTCCAAGTCATGAAAAAGATTGACTGAGCGCAACCGTTTCAAATCATCGGCATAGATTTTGGCATAGTCACCGTAGACAAACATCGGCCGCAGTTTTGGATAGCGCTGATACAGATAGTGGCCAGCAAACGCCGTCAAGTAAGCATCAACAGCGTGGTGATAGTCATTTACGTCACGTACTTTATAAAGGCTGAACTTTTCACGCAATTGCTTGGTAAGCCCGGCCCGCGTTTCGATCACGGCACTGTCTGGGTAAAGCGAACCAAAAATATTGGCTGCCAGCTTGATGATCTGGCGCGTCTCCACCAACTGCCGATGAACAAATCCCTGCATCTGATACTTGTCAACCTGTTCTGGATCGGTCGTCAGATTAAGATACTTGCGATTGCTGATCAGCTGGCTTTCTTTAAGCTGCTTCCAAAAGGCTCGCATTTTGGCTCCATAAAGCTTTGCCGGTACTCGATCCGACTTAGCCGCGTTTTCAGATTTCTTAACCAAGACCCGGTTATCCAAAGAATTATCCTTCAAGAATGATTGTGGCAAAATGTGATCAATCTCGTAATGCGTGCTGATCTCATCGATATTGATTGGCGTGCCATCATACATATCACGACCAGCCTGGGTAAAGTAAAGATAATAGCGATCGTTCAAATCCTTGACGTTTCCCAATTCTTCAAGCAGATTGGTTTGCTTGACCAGTTTTTCGGCCGTTTCATGATAAAGCTTTTCAATGCTGCGCCGCCGGCTGTTTTTCAATTCCTTATTACGATCCTCATTACGAGCAAACTCAATTGAAATCGATGCTGGGGCATTGCCAACCGCCTTGACAACATCAGCAACAACTTTGACAACCTGGCGAATTGCTTTTTTATTTTGAGGTGATGTATACGCGTCAGCCAAAATATCGTCGACAACTTCCAATGGGGCCTTATCAGCGTCTTGCAGCAGCTGCTGATTAAGTTCAGTAATTTGTTCTTCAAAGACTGGTTGATGCACAATCTGCATAAAGTTTTTGTTGGTATCCCACATTAGATCAATAATGCGTTGACCATTTTCATCAGTGATACCCGTTAACAGTTTCTTGGAGAGTCTCCCCCATCCCTGATAACGTTTCCGAACCAATTTTTCTCTTTGCTCGTTGGTCAGCCATTGGATTTCTTGCAGTTTGACACCGTAAATCTCACTATCTTCAAATACGGTTGACCATTCAATAATCTTTTCAATATCATCACGATAGTTTAAATCATCAACACGGTCCCCAAGTATCTTAGACATATCAATATAGGTACCAAGACTTGAATTAAAGCTGCGGCCATTCGCCAGTCCTTCGATTTTCGGCTTAGTCAACGTTGGTTCGTGAACCGTCAAGAAATTTGTCAAAGCCTTAAGATTAACTGTTTTACGTTTCTGAAACAGATCCGTATAAATGGCTTGCTTTAGGGCTGGCTGCAGCTTGCGGCCATTCACGCGAATATTATTCAGTTCGTTTAAAACCGTAAATTTTTGATACAGCAGGCTTGATGCCGGTAAAACATCCTCGCTTAATAAATAAGTATCCTTATTTGTCATCCGTTTGATAAAATTATTGGCCGATTTTTCACGATCAATCTTCTCATCAAAATTCCATGGCGTAATCTTGCCGGTTTCTTTTCTGACTGCCCATGCAAAAGAAGCCTTAGACGTCTTTTGTTGATCAGCCAAAGTAATCATTGGTCCGACGTAATATGGAACACGGAAGCTGACTAACTGATCGAGCTTGTATTTGGCATTTTTAATATTCTTTTCAACTGGATTTGGTTCTGCCAGCCAAGGATAATATTCTTTTTGATTTTCAATTATTTGATCAAGCTCTTGTTGATGCATTTGGTGCGGAATTACACCATTTGCAGATGTCCGTTGTTTCGGCAGGTAGTCGCCAGCCTCAATCTCGCCTTTAATCTTTTGTCCCAGGTCAGATTTGTCCATCAACTTTTTCAAATCTTTGGTAAAGTCAAATTTGCTGTCTTTAGGAACCTGACCAATGTATTCAGCATAAAGATGATCGAGCTGCTCACGAATTTTTTTATCACAGGCAGCACCATAAGTCTTTAATTCTTTTAACTGACGGCGATGCTTGTAGTAACGGTTCAGCATCGATGCCGAAACGGTTTCGCCATTGGGTACGATTTCATTGAGCATGATCTGAGAATACAGCAATGACAGTTGATTAATCAGCTCCATCTGGTAGTCATCCAGCTCTTCGGCAATTTGCATCAACTGATCATCACTGTTTTCCGTACTCATATCCAACGTCTGGTCAAGATTGTTTTGCAGGATCAAACCAACCTTTGCCTTATATCCCAAAATTAGTTTACTGATTTCACGAGCCGTTTGCTGATGCGCTTTAACGATCTCCTTATCAGTCCCATCTTCAATCAATGGCAATAGTTTGGCAGCAGCCTTTTGACGATCAGCCTTCTTTTGCTTGGTATCCAATAAAAGCTTTCCCAATTCGTCTACCTTGGTCAAGTCAATTTGAAACGGGGCAATTGGCTGTACTTGACGGAATAAGTCGTTTAGCGTCTCAAACGATTTATTGAAATCAATTTGATCAGCTTTAAACTTATCAACACTTGTATTATTTAAGAAATTCCCGCGGTATTTGACGATATGGTGAACAGCCAGATATATTTCACGTAGATCAAACTTACGCCTTTCATTCATCAGTGCATACCGTAGCTGGTAAATGTTAAAGACTGGAAAATCTGCTGCCTTTTCAGCTGGCATTTCTTTGCGTATTTGAATCAGCGTAGGATATCCATTTCCGTCTGATGCAGCTTCCTGATCCGGAAACAGCAATTTCCCCATAAATTCTTGATTTTTAGCAGGATCTTTTGCCGAGATATCAGATTGCTTGAGTCTTGCCAAAAAATTAGGATCTACTTCAGCTAAATATGGCGCAAAAAAATCATCCAAAAACTGAAGGCGCCAGCGACGTCGACTTAGGCGGCGCCGAGCCGTTCGAAAACCGCGTCGATCTGCTGCCGTTTCCCCCTCTTTAAAAGTCCGAACGCCGATTGCATTTTTGCCTTTAACGCGCAGCAATGAAAAATGATCATCAATTGCGGTCCAACCGATTGAATTTGTACCAATATCCAAACCAAGATGATATCTACGCAATCCTTGCTTTGAACTACTCATCGTAATTAACTCCTCCTGTACAACATTTTAATCAGCTATAAGCCCTCTTTATTAAAGGCAGCTTAACTGCTATCTTCTATTTTCCACCATTACCCGGCTATTAAGCACTTTTTTTCAAAAATTTTTTCGATTTTTTTGAAATCAGCCAAATGACAGCGCTAAAGTTCTAAAAATTTATTGTTAAGAAACAATTATTTTTTCCTAGTAAACACATCACTAATCAAGGGCCTAATATGATAATTCACATTAATGCCTATCACCATGTCATCTCATGGAATTGTGACCAGGATCTATTAAAAGCTTTTTTCTATTCCATAATCTTTTTAGTGATAAACTGTTTATCAAAGAAGAAAAAATCATTGACTTAATCTTTGGTTTCACTAACCAAACTTTTTAACATTTCCACTGAATCTGCTTAATTGCCTTTCTAACTATAGAAATTAAATATGTAATTAGGAAAGAAAACTATGAAAAACTCTGAATATAAAGCCCTACATGATTTACCCAAAAAGACTAAATCTACTCACCTGCTTTGTGCAGCCAATGGTCAACAGGCTAATTATGATGGTTTTGCATTGCTGGAACCATCGAATACATTTAAAGTTATCCAAAATAGAAAAGGTCATCGACGAACTAATTGCCTTAGCTACATGTTGTTTCATCACAAAAGCGAAAAAATGATCCGTATCGACTTAAACGGAAAACCGCATGAAGGCGTTGCGACACCACATGTACATATTTTTGATGACCAGCATCAAAATGGGCAGCATGCAATTCCACTAACTAATTTGGTGAATTATAATTGTACTGATGAGATTGTTACATCGCTTATGGAATTTCTTAAATACAATAACTTTGAAATCAGTGATATCACTATTGAACAACCATTGATTTAGTAAAGAAGGTGAAATAAATGAATACCGTTAAATTGTTAGATAATTATTTTGAATGGTTAAAAAAAGGATATACGATTAATCATTTAGGAAAATGCGATGAAATAGTTACCCCTTTTGTCGATGATATAAACGATAACATCACTATTTATGTCGAGGAAGTATCCGACAAGCAAATAATGCTGACAGATGACGGCTATACTATCGCCAATCTGGAATTCATGGGCATTAAGCTCACCCCAACCAGAAGACGTCTAATAGATTCAGTGTGCCAACAATTCCATATCAAAATAATTGAAGATGAAACTTTATCAATTGTCGGCACTCCCAAAGAATTTCCAATTATGAAATATCAATTGACATCTGCCATCTTACGAATTAACGATATTTCATTCACACAAAAAGAAAATGTTAAAAGCTTTTTTGCCGAGGACGTTTTAAATTACTTTGATACTAATAATTTCGGCGGTTTGCCAACCACAGTTAGAGGGCAAAGCGGCGTAGAGTATAAATTTTTGTACGCTTTACCTAAACGTAAAGATAAACCGCTAATCCTTTTTAATATTCAGAATAATATTTCTGCAAACGAAATAATGCTTGATGCATTTAAACACAATGACATCAAAAAATCCGCCAATCTACCTAATATGTATGCACAAAGTCGTTATGTCGTTATATTTAATGAAAAGCAAAAAAATATTAGTGAAAAAGCGGCAAAAATTGCCCAGGCCTATGATATTGACGTTATCTCCTGGGAAAATAAAGCTGCATTAGCTGAACTAAAAAACTAAAAAATCCCCAACCTTTTATAAACATAGAAGATGGGGATTAATTTCTGCACGTAAACCGAACATATGTTTATTAAGAGGCGGTGGATCTGCTTGTAAATTATCATAAAAAACGGGAAACCCATCACTCCTACATCGGTCAAATATATGTCTGACCGAGTTCATGCGAAGCTAGGTTTCCCGTTTAATTTTATCGTTGGCAAAAACCCCAAAAATTGGTCTAGTTTTTGGCATCCCTAAAACACAAATGCAGTCATAGCTACTTTTTCTTTTCGTCGATTTCCTCATCAGTCTTCAAAACTGCCATGAAGGCTTCTTGTGGAACCTCAACGCGCCCAACTGCCTTCATCCGCTTCTTACCGCGCTTCTGCTTGTCCAAAAGCTTAGCCCGCCGATCAGGATCCCCAGTATGAATCCGTGCCGTAACGTCCTTGCGGTAAGCCTTGATATTGGTCCGTGCGATGATCTTGGAACCAATGGCGGCTTGAATTGGAATTTCAAAGTTTTGCCGCGGAATAATCTTTTTGAGCTTGGTCGTGATTTCGCGTCCCCGTTCTTCGGCAAAGTCGCGGTGCGCAATGAAGCTCAAGGCATCGACCTTGTCACCGTTAAGCAGAATGTCGATCTTAACCAAGTCACTGACGCGATAGTCATCAATCTCATAATCCAGCGAGGCATAACCATGCGTGGAACTCTTCAGCTTATCAAAGAAGTCAAAGATGATTTCGGACAACGGAATATGATAGATCACATTGACCCGCGTCTCGCTCAGATATTCCATCGTGTCAAACTCGCCCCGCTTACGTTGGCAAAGCTCCATAACCGGGCCGACATAATCGTTTGGCACCATGATTGACGCTTTAACGTAAGGTTCTTTAATATCCTTGATGGAAGACGTATCTGGCATTTCAGCGGGGTTTTCCACTTCCTTCATCGTGCCGTCATGCAGATCGACATGATAGGTTACGGAAGGCGCCGTGGTAATCAGATCCAGATTGAATTCTCGTTCCAAACGCTCTTGAACGACATCCATATGCAAAAGCCCCAAGAAGCCGCAGCGGAACCCAAAGCCCAATGCTTGTGAGGATTCTGGCTCAAACGTCAAGGCCGCGTCATTAAGCTGCAGTTTTTCCAAGGCATCCCGCAGATCGTTGAACTTGGCGTTGTCGGTTGGATAAAGCCCCGCGTAAACCATTGGCGTCATTTGACGATAGCCGGCTAATGGCTTGTCAGTTGGGTGCTTGGCATCAGTAACCGTATCACCAACCCGCGTATCCTTAATGTCTTTAATGGCCGCGGTAATATAGCCAACGTCACCAGCCATCAGAAAGTCGCGGGCCAGTGGCTTAGGCGAGTTGATCCCGACTTCAGCGACTTCATATTCAGTCCCAGAGTTCATCAGCTTGATGCGGTCACCCTTCTTGACGGTTCCTTCAAAGACACGGACGCTCAAGACCACGCCGCGATAGTCATCGTACTTGGAATCAAAAATCAGTGCCTTTAGCGGAGCCGTCAGATCACCAGTTGGCGCCGGTACTTCAGCAACGATTTTTTCCAGCACCTTTTCAACGCCCAGACCGGTTTTGGCACTGACGTCACAGGCATCGCTGCAGTCCAGACCGATTTCTTCTTCGATCTGCTTTTTCGTTCCCGCAACGTCAGCGGAAGGCAGATCGATTTTATTGATGACTGGCAAGATCTCCAAGTCGTTGTCCAATGCCAGATAGACATTGGCCAGCGTCTGCGCTTCAACCCCCTGCGTCGCGTCAACAACCAGAATAGCTCCTTCACAGGCCGCCAACGAGCGTGAAACCTCATAAGAAAAGTCGACGTGCCCTGGCGTATCGATCAAATGGAAAATATAGTCCTCGCCGTCTTTGGCATGGTAGGTCAGCGCCACGGCATTTAATTTGATGGTAATGCCACGCTCCCGTTCCAATGGCATGTCATCAAGGATCTGGGCCTTCATTTCCCGCTTAGAGATCGAATCCGTCATTTCCAGGATCCGGTCCGCCAGCGTGGATTTCCCATGGTCAATATGGGCGACAATCGAAAAGTTCCGAATGTGCTTTTGGCGTTCTTTCATTTCTTCAAGATTCATTGATTTTTTGTGCTCACTTTCTGCGTTAAATGTCTATCTACCAGTATATCAAATCCCGTTGGCAACTCAAACTGGGGCGGTGCAAATATCGAAAAAAGAGCAATTCGCCGCGCACTGCAGCGTCTTGCTCTTTAAATCTTTAGGCTTATTTTTCTTCAAAGCGATCCTTGAGCTTATCAAAGAAACCGCCCTTGTAGCCGGCAACATGTTCGCCACTGGCTTCAGCAAAGGCCAGCATTGCTTCTTTTTGTCGCTTATTAAGATTCTTAGGCGTCTTAACGTGGACCGTCACATGCTCGTCGCCGTTGCCATTGCCATTGATGTGTGGTACCCCTTTGCCCCGCAGCCGGAATGAGGTTTCTGATTCCGTACCAGCCGGAATCTTTAAGTCAACATCGCCATGCACGGTCTTGACCTTGATTTTATCACCCAATGCGGCTTGCGCAAACGAGATATCCTGATCAACGTAGATCGTGGAACCATCCCGCTTAAAGTCGCGGCTTGGCGTTACCGTAAAGACAATGTACAGATCGCCGTATGGGCCGCCATTGGTTCCTGCTTCACCCTGGTTCTGCAGACGCATCTGCTGGCCATCATCGATTCCGGCCGGCACCTTGACCTTGAGCTTGTGCTTTTCTTGAATATGACCTGAGCCGTGGCACTTGTCACATTGATCTTCTGGCTTGATTTCCTTACCGGTACCATGACAGGTTGGGCAGACGGTCTGTGACTGCATCATCCCCATCATCGTTTGCCGCCGCTGCATTACAACCCCAGAACCGCCACAGGTATGACAGGTCGAAGGCGACTTGCCCGGCTTGGCGCCTGAACCGTGGCAGACGTTACATTCAGCTTCCCGATCATATTTAATCGTGGTTTCCTTACCAAAGATGGCATCCATAAAGTCCAGCGTCATGTTGTACTGCAGATCGCGTCCCTGACGAGGTGCCGTGGGGTCGCGACGAGCACGGCCGCCACCGAACAGATCGCTGAAGATATCGCCAAAATCGCCAAAGCCGCCTTGACTGAAACCGCCCTGACCGAAGCCACCGAAGCCTTGACCGCCACCAAAGCCGCCTTGAGGGCCAGCGGAGCCAAACTGATCATATTGAGCCCGTTTCTGCTGATCATGCAGTACTTCATAGGCTTCATTAATTTTTTTGAATTTTTCTTCAGCTCCCGGCTCATGGTTGACGTCTGGATGATACTTAGCCGCCAGCTTCCGATAGGCCCGATTGATTTCAGCGTCTGAAGCATCCTTTTTGACGCCTAAAATGTCGTAATAGTTTTTCTCTGCCATTTAAATCCCTCGCAACGCAATTTTTCTCTCTTACTTTATAGCATAGTCACGATAAATAAGCAAAAGCCAAAGTCCGTTAGGGGGGCTTTGGCTTTTTGCTTATCTAAATCGGCTTCGGCTGACTGGCCTACTTGTTATCGTCATCGTTGACTTCAGTAAAGTCGCCATCAACGGTCTTGCCGTCGCCCTTGCCGTTATTGTTGTCAGCACCGCCATTGTTGCCGTCAGTACCATTTTGTTGGTTTTCTTGTTGAGCTTGTTGGTAGAGCTTGACTGCCAAGTCTTGAACGATCTTGTTTAATTCGTCCTTCTTGGTCTTCATCGCATCGAAGTCCTTGGCATCCTTAGCCTTTTGCAGAGCATCGCGAGCGTCCTTGGCCTTCTTGATCTCATCTTCAGAAACTTTTCCGTCAAGTTCCTTAATGGTCTTGTCGGTTTGGAAGATCAGCTGGTCAGATTCATTCATCAGATCAACTTCTTCTTTCTTCTTCTTGTCGGCTTCAGCGTGTTCTTCAGCGTCCTTGCGCATCCGTTCGATTTCTTCATCAGACAGACCAGAGTTGGACTTGATCGTAATGTTTTGCTTCTTGTGCGTTCCTTGGTCTTCGGCAGAAACGTTAACGATTCCGTTCTTGTCGATGTCGAAGGTAACCTTGATTTGAGGAACGCCACGTGGTGCAGGTGGAATGTCCGTCAGTTGGAAGTTGCCAAGCGTCTTGTTGTCAGCTGCCATTGGACGTTCACCTTGCAGAACATGGATATCAACGGCTGGCTGGTTGTCAGCGGCCGTCGAGAAGATCTGGCTCTTGGAAGTTGGGATCGTCGTGTTGCGGTCGATCAGTTTCGTCATTACCCCACCCATGGTTTCAATACCAAGGGAAAGTGGCGTCACGTCAAGCAAAACAACGTCCTTAACGTCACCAGTCAGAACCCCACCTTGAATGGCAGCCCCCAGCGCAACGGCTTCATCAGGGTTGATAGAGTGGTTTGGTTCCTTGCCAGTCAAGTCCTTAACCAGTTCTTGAACGGCTGGAATCCGTGTTGAGCCACCGTTTAAGATAACTTCATCAATGTCGTTGAAGTCCAGGCCGGCATCGTGCAGAGCGTTCATAACTGGCTGCTTGGTCTTTTCAACCAGGTCGTTGGTCAGCTGGTTGAACTTAGCCCGCGTCAGCGTTTGGTCCAGGTGTACCGGCTGACCGTCTTTTTGCGCGATAAATGGCAGGTTGATTTCAGCGGATTGTGAGCTGGAAAGTTCCTTCTTAGCCTTTTCAGCAGCATCCTTCAACCGTTGCAGAGCCATCTTGTCTTGAGACAGGTCAATGCCTTGTTCAGCCTTGAAGCCATCGATCAGCCAATCCATGATCTTTTGGTCAAAGTCGTCACCACCCAGATGAGTGTCACCAGAAGTGGAAAGAACTTGGAAAACGCCATCGCCCAGTTCAAGGATGGAAACGTCGAACGTACCACCACCAAGGTCATAAACCAGGATCTTTTCGTCTTTGTCCTTCTTGTCCAGGCCATATGCCAGTGAAGAAGCAGTTGGTTCGTTGATGATCCGCTTAACTTCCAGACCGGCAATCTTACCAGCATCCTTGGTAGCTTGACGCTGAGCATCGTTGAAGTAGGCTGGTACCGTGATAACGGCTTGGGTTACCGTGTCGCCAATGTAGTCTTCAGCGTACTTCTTGATGTATTGCAGAATCATTGCCGAGATTTCTTGCGGCGTGTACTTCTTGCCATCAACGTCAACCGTGTAGCCTGGTTCGCCCATGTGACTCTTGATTGAAGTAATGGTGTTTGGGTTCGTGATTGCTTGGCGCTTAGCCGTTTCACCGACTTGAACCTCACCATTCTTGAAAGATACGACAGAAGGAGTCGTCCGGCCACCTTCTGGGTTGGTAATAATCTTAGGTTCGTTACCTTCCATAACGGCAACGGCGGAATTAGTGGTACCAAGATCGATACCGATAATCTTATTGCTTGCCATAAATGTTTTCCCTCTTTTTATATTGGTTTATCTAAGTTATTGTGCAACAACGACCATTGAAGGACGCAGCACCCGGTCCTTCATTTCATAGCCAGCCTGCAGAACCTGAACAATAGTGTCGGCTTTTTGATCATCCGAAGCTGGCGCGGTTTGAACCGCCTGATGCTTGGTCGGATCAAAAGGCGTGCCTGGCTCAGCTGGAATCTCAACAATCCCATGGTCCTTGAGCGCCTTTTCCAAGTGGTCGTGAACCATTTGGATGCCCTTCTTGAACTCTTGGGCCTGCTTGTCATCCAATTGAGTTGCCAAGGCCCGCTTCAAGTTGTCCAAAACAGGCAGGATGTCTTTAGCCAGTCCTTGACCATCGTATTTGATCAATTGCGCGCGTTCTTTTTTAAAGTGGTTGTTCATATTCTGAATTTCCGCTTGCGCCCGCAGATACTGGTCGTCTTTTTCATCCAGCTGCTTTTTCAGATCGGCAATCTGCTGCTTGAGTGCGGCGGTTGGATCTTCCTTGGCAGCTGACTTGGCATCCTTGGCTTCTTCGGCATTCTTAGCCGCTTGGTCAGCCGCAGTCTGTTCAGCTGCTTGAGCCGCCTTTTCTTCCTTGGCAGCTGCTGATTTCTTTTCAGCCATCGAACCCCTCCTATAAATCGTAATAATTGTGATAGTAGTCGAGCAGTCGTTTAGCCAGCTCGCGTCTGAACGCGTCAACCAGGCCAATCGTCCGCGAATAAGGCATCCGCGTTGGCCCCAGCACGGCGATAATGCCCTTGCCGTATTGGTTGACGTCGTAGGTAGCGGTGATCAGACTGTAGTCGTTGAGCACCTGGTTGTCGGCAATCTCACTGCCAATCTTGACGTTGACCCCATCATTTGGTGAATCGGAATCAATGATGCTTGACAGATTATCGCTTTGATCGAGCAGTCCATACAATGCTCGCAGCGCCTGTGGATTCTGCCGATCAGAATAGCCGAGAATGTTGAGCCGACCGCCAACGAAGTATTTTTCGCGAGCTGCCTGCCCCAATACACTGTCAAAGATCTGCAGAAAGCCGTCGGGACTGTGCAGATACTGACTAACCTTTAGCGGAATGTCAGTCTGCAGATGCTTGACAACCGTGACCAGCGGCAAGCCTACCAACTGGTCATTGATCAAACGCACCACGGCCTCCAAAGCCTGCGTATCCAGATTCTTAGGCAAGGTGAATGATTGACTTTCCACCTCACCGCTGTCCGTAACCAGAATGGCAATAACTTTTTGATTACCCAACGGCACCAAACGAAAACCGCTCAAGTGCACGTCTTTTTGTTCTGGCTTCAACGTAAACGCCGTGTAAGACGTCAACGCTGACAGAATATCAGCTGAATGCGAAACGATCTCATCAATCTTGTGAAAATCGGCACCCAATGAATTTTGGATTACCATCAGATCACTGTCGGTAACGGCTGCCGGATCAAGCAGATGGTCAACGTAATAGCGATAGCCTTGCTTGGAAGGAACGCGACCAGAACTGGAATGCTCTTTTTTCACGAAACCTTCTCGCTCCAGCACCGCCATTTCGTTGCGGATCGTAGCTGAGCTGACCTTAATTGGGAGCTTGTCAGCCAAGAGCTTGCTGCCGACCGGTTGACCAGTCGCCGTATATTGACGTACAATCGCTTGCAGGATTTGCTTTTGACGCTGTGTTAGCATTGGCATCACTTCCTTTTAGCACTCTAACTGCCTAAGTGCTAAACACAATTTATAATATACCAACCCCACCAATAAAAGTCAACAATAGTCAAACTTTTTTTCGATAAAAATGTCAAGATTAGTCAAAAGTCGCTGCCTCTTGATTATCAAGGCAACGTCCCCCAAGCAAAGGAGTTACTTATGAACGAAGAAAATCGCTATGTCCAGCCCCAAAACGCCAAAGAAGCCATGGAGCTGATTCAAAAACTGTTCAACCAGTACCGCAACGCGCCATTGACTGCGGAATTGCTTCAGTATCATAATAATTTGATCATGCGACTGCAGACCGACATCAAGCAGGCAGCCGAAGCAGAAGGCCAGACCGCGCTTTTAAAGGACCTGCATGAAATGACCGAACTGATGCGCCGCTGGACGACGATTCGGCTCAGCGGGCGTCCATTTGCCGGCAAGATGCGTCATTTCCGCTTTGCGCCAGCCAACGGACAGAAATTTAAGCGCCAGGTGCACAAAATTGGCGGCAGCAGTGCACACCGCGCCAGCCGTCATTAATTCGATCATTGGCAATGTCTTGAGTTGCGAGCTGCCAAGCATGAAGCAGGCAAGCAGTTCCATTAATTGGCAAATCCATCATCAAGACTTACTCGGGACCGACTTTAACTTTCAATGGAAAATGGAATCTGAAATCACTTTAACCAAAACATCCAATCAAAAATCCCCGTTTCAAAATGAAATGGGGATTTTCAGCTATCTTAGTCTAAATTTATCAGCCGCGTTCCTTTTCCCTTAGCGAACGCGGTATTTTATTTTCCTGATACGTCTGCCAGACATTGATGCGGTCTTTTTCATCCAGCTGACGAATCACGCGCGCGGGCACACCAGCTACCAAAGAATTGGCGGGAACGTCTTTGGTTACCACGGCACCGGCCGCCACGATGCTGCCCGCACCAATCGTGACCCCACCAATAATCGTTGCACTTGAGCAGATCCAGCAATCAGCGCCAATCGTAACTGGTTTGGCGTACTCCAAGTCATGACGGCCATCTGGATATTCAGTTACCGCACGCTCTTCTTTCAAAAACGGATGGCAAGGCGTGGCAATCGTTACCCCACTGCCAATCATGACGCCATCCCCTAAAGTAATCGGCGCGTCATCCAGAAAAGTGCAGTTGTAATTAATAAAGCATTCGCGACCAACATGAATATTGCTGCCATATTCACAGTAAAACGGCAAAAAGATTCCCAAATCATTGCCCTTGGCGGAAGGAATCAGCTCTTCTTTCAGATGCTCAATCGCCGCCCGATCCGTTATCAAAGTCTGGTTTAAGCGCTGACACAACGCCATCCGTTCCATATGATAAACGCCAAGCTTTGAATCAAATGCATTATACAGTCGACCACTGATCATTTTTTCAAATTCATTCATTAGAATAAATCCTTTCTTAATTGCTGATTAGGTTCGGCCCCATAACCTGGCTACTGGCGATTGACTACATTGATCCCAACATTTTTAACTATGTCTTTGATCCAGCGCTGCCCGTTTTAAGGCCGCCTGCAGCTGCGGATCGACCGCGTGCAGATATAGGCCGTGCACGCCCCGCGTCAGCAAAACGTTCAATTCATTGTGCAGCAGTTGCTCGCCAAACCCTTGCTTGGAATTGTCTTTCATCGTCCGGCGCTGAACGGCTTTTTTATTGGCACTGGCACTAGGATCAAAGACCACCTTGCCATCGCGATATTTCACCGATGGACCGATAACCACGCCGACATGATTGAGGTCAAAACCTTGGACGGTATAGGTTGAGCCGATTTCCTTGATCGTGTGCGACTGCTCGGCCCAGGAAAGCTGATCATAATTGACGCCGTTTTGCTGCTTTTGACTGCTCTTCAGCTGCAAGTTCCACGGCATTGACCAGGCGCTTTCGCTTACACACCAGTAGTCGCTGTCATCTTTGGGCTTGCGGTTGCTGGAGTATTCCCAGTCAAACGTGGCGACCATGCGGCTGATGCCATGACCATGATCTTCCGCGTTAAACTTGGCAATGGCTTCCTGCATTTCTTTAGGATCATCAAACACCTGCAGATCATATTTGTCATCTTGCGGGATCGGGAAAATGCGGCGCTGGTCGATAAAATCGCGAATCCAGCGAATCGTTTCATCAGACGCCGAAATCCGCATTTGATTTTTGAGCCGAATCGCCTTATCGCCGGCCAGTCGCTTGATCTGCTGCCAGTCCTCATTTTCCATGATCTCGTCGGCCGTCAGCACCTGCTTGTGATCATAGACCGCCAAAACCACCTTGGCCCGCTGCAGAATATCAAGCAGCTGATTGTCGCCATGCCCATGATAGCCTTGATTCTGCTTTGTCCATAAAAGATGCGCCTCATCAATGAAGGCCACATCGACTTTATGATCTTCATCGTATTTGTTAATAAAGTGAGTTGGCTTGACGACTGTTTCATCATCACCCACGCCCAGTTTTTTGACGATCTGCCGATAGACCTTGACTTGCTGGGGATGATTGACCATCATCACGGCGTTAAGCTGATCTTGTTTGGCCAGCTCGTAAAAAATGTTGCTCATCAGCACCGTTTTGCCGGCCCCTGCCTCGCCAGTCACCAAAACCAGCTGACCGGTCTGATTTTTAGCCAGTGCCTGCTCAACGGTTTTGAGAATCTTTTTCTTGGCCTGATTCTGCTCGTCAGTCAGCTTATTGAACGGCGAGGCCTTAAAGATTGCCGACTTTTCTAGAAGCTGACGCGGCGGAAACAGGTTGCGGTACTGCTTATTTTCACCCAGCTTGTCCCAGATACGGTTGAAGATTGGAATGAACTCCTCGCTCGTGTAGTACTTGCGTTGGGCATTTTCACGGCGATTGTTCAACTTAGAAATCACGTCCACGCTGCTCAGGTACTGCATCATGCGGTTTTCGATGTCTAATGCCAACGATTTATTAAAATGCTCATGACCGATCACAAACATGTGCGCGTTTTTGGCATTGCGCAGCTCCTCCCAGTCTTCACGCGTTTCCGGATCGGCATCCAAGTGCTCCAGCGTCCGGCGCTGAATATCGATGGTCTCGCCGACATAAACCGTGTAGTCCTCTTTGTAGTCGCTCTGCTTGCCTTGATTATCGATAATGTAGACCGTTGGATAATCCGTTAACAGTTCCTGCTCATGGTATTTACCCGGATAGCGTTTTTCGATCTCTTCATCCAGATGCGCGGCTGTGTCTTTACGATAGGACGTTTCAAATATTAATGGATCCTTAACTTGTTCGCTCATAATCATCCCCGCTTAATCATGATTGGCTGATATTTCATCGTGCCGTTTCTTCAATTATATTATAGTTGATTCGCTATTGCGGACCTAATTGAATCTTTTGACTGTTACCGTCTTTCACTTGAATGAAAGGCGGTTTTTAAGATTATCTTGACATTTGTCGATGATCAGTTTAATAATGTTCTAGTAAATTGCCTTTATTTAGTTAGTTTTGTTATTTAATGTTCGCATTTTAGGAGGAGATTATGCACTGGTTCGCTGACTTGATCGCGGCAATCGGCGTGGTCTTAAACGGAATTCCCCAAGGTATCATGGCACTGAGCCTTGGATTCGCGGTGTTCCCAACCACGTTTTCATTTCTGTTAGTTTGCGCGATCAACTTTATCTTTAATTCGGTCGCCCCGGTTTCTTTTCAGGCTGAGTCGCTGGCACTGACTGGCAATCTAGGCCACAATACCAAAGAATACACGTCAATCATCTTTGGCGGCTCGATCATCATGGCCATTATCGGTCTGACCGGTACCTTGACCAAGATCGTTGGCATTCTGGGCAACCATATCATTACCGGAATGATGGCCGGCGTTGGTATCATGCTGGCCAAAATCGCGCTCGAAATGGCCCGAAACAATCAGAAAAGCTTCACTGGCTGGGTTTCAATTGCCATCGCGGTGGTTACTTATTTAATCTCAAACGACTTGGTCTGGACGATCTGTCTTTCAGTCATTGGCTCCAGCCTGTATGCCGTCTTTGGCGAGCACTACCGCAACGAGCTGCCTGCCAACGTGACGATGCGTCGTTTCATTTTCACCAAGCCGACGTTTAATCCACGAATCGTGCGGGGCGCGCTCAGTCTGGCCTGCCTAAACATCGGCGCCAACCTGTCATATGGACTGATTACGGGGCAAATGACCGGTATCAAGCCCAATCCCGTCAACTTAAACCTGCTGACAACCTCACAGGCACTGGCCGACATGGGAACCAGTCTTTTGAGCGGGGCGCCGGTGGAAACCATTATCTCGGCAACTGCCAGCGCGCCGGAGCCAGTCATCGCGGGGTGTCTGATGATGCTGATCATGGCCGTAATTCTGTTTGCCGGTTGGCTGCCTAAGATTGGCAAGTACGTCCCAAGCGCGTCAATCGCCGGGTTCCTGCTGGTTTTGGGGATGTTTGTCACCTTCCCCGAAAATGCCGCCACCGCACTGGCTGGCAAAGAACAGCTGATTGCCGCCACAACCATGATTATTACTGCCCTGGTTGATCCATTCGTAGGCCTGTTGTCTGGTGGTTTGCTGAAAGTCGTTTTGCCGCTGTTAGCCGCACTTTAGGGGGAAGCTATTATGAAAAAATATCGTATTACCGTTGGCGACCAAACTCGTGACCTGCCACTGATTCCGATCAGTGACGACACTGCCATTGCTTCATTCGTGCTGCTGGGCGACGATGCCATGTCCAAAACGGCGGCTGAACTGCTTTTGCCCAAGCTGCCTAAAAAGTTTGATTATGTCGTAACCGTTGAAAGCAAGGGGATCACCTTGGCACATGATATCAGTCTGTTGTCCGGGCATCCCCGCTCATTCGTAATCCGTAAGTCAGTCAAGGGATATATGGAAAATCCATTGACGACTGCGGTTGACTCCATTACGACCAAGGGACAACAGCTGCTCGTGCTTGATGGGGCCGATGCTGCCGAGCTTGAGGGAAAGTCGGTCGTCTTAGTCGATGACGTGGTCAGTACCGGGGGCTCGTTAAAATCAGCCGAAAAGCTGCTCAACCTGGCTGGCTGCCAAATCGTTGCCAAAGCTACTATTTTAGCAGAAGGCGCTGCTGCTGATCGGGATGACGTGACGTTTTTAGGCAAACTGCCACTGTTCAACCTAGATGGCACGATCAAATAGTTCATTCATTTAGATAAATACCAATAATCGCCGACCCAGATGTCACAAGCATCCAGGCCGGCGATTTTGTTTTTGATGATATATGGGAAACGGTTGCGTGCCCTGCTTTTGAGAAAATATTACTGCAGGTACGCAACATCGCCAAGGTCGCTATAGTCCGTTCCAAAACTTGAATAGAAAAAGGCTGGATGAATGCCGGATCCGCAGTCGGTGCGATTGTCTTGGCCAATGAATTTAGCGATCTGTTGGGCAAAAACCGCAGTCAAACGTCATTAGCACGCTTTATGCAAGAAATCCTGCATAATAACGTATGAAGAATTCATCATTACCTATTTTTTTCAAAAATCGACTGCATAGTAGGTAAAAATCAATGTATATCAAGTTAGGCCGACTGAATATACTACCTACTTCTGATCCGAAATCAGCGAATAGTAGGTATTTTTAAGACCTCTAGCTGATCAAGCCATATTTTTGTCACAAAGTCAGCCGCCAAATGGTTGTTATAATTCAACGGTTGTCAATATGGCAACTATAATGTCACTTCAGGCTCCTATAGAATTTAGGAAACTCATCTAAATGTATCAAGAGTATATCTAAGTCTTTTACATAATTATTTCGTTTAGCTTCTAGAAGTAAAACGATTAATTTGTTAAAGTTATAGATGCTGTTTCAACAAATAGTTTCAATAAGTGTATTTGGGAGGATATTTATGGATAAACTATACTTTTCGGGGAAAGATACAGTTGATTTCGCGTTAGCATTATTACTAACTCAAATAATCTTTTGGGCTTTAATGAAGTTTATTAAAAGTGATCATGTTAAAGCAAAATTGCCAGCATGGTATAACGTGATTCTTTCAGTAATGTTATTTATCACCGGTAATTTTTTCTGGTATGTCAGCGATGTCAGAACTTTAGCAATCTTTCTGTTCATCATCACCTTGACAATCACTTTGCTAGGTTTCAAATTTAAAGCAATTGTCGATAAGAATATCTCTAATTGGGCTGTTGGAATCACTTTAATTATAGCTGGGATCTTAATTATTTATAACTACAGCGTAAACCTATATATCGAATTTATCGTCATTGGTATTTTATGGTTGTTGGCTACCATTAAATGGCCATCCTATAAATTAGGAAAATTATCTTCAAAGTCCATCTTGGGCATTGTTACCTTAGTTCTCGGTATCTTTTGCGCTGTATTAGGCAGCTATTATTATGATGAAACCGCACATATTCAAACAGACAATTATTCAGTTACTTTAGGCAAACAATCAGCTTGGGTCAGCGGATATGCTACCCCTAATTCAAAGATTCATACCTATTTGGATGGTAAAGAAGAAACACCTGCAGAAAAGTCTGATGCAGATGGCTATTTTGAATTTGAAGTAAATGTTCCTGGTAAATGGACAGTAAAAGTTACCAAGGATGGCAAAACTGTATCAGACTATACGATCGTCAAAAAATCTGCTGCATGGAAAAAACACCAAGCCAAGATTGAAGCCAAGGAAGCTAAAAATGACTTCATGGATTACTATGCTGATGCATTTGAAGCTTTAGACAATGTCGGTGTCGACGAATATAATACTTGGCTCGATGAAAATAACAATGGAGATGGCGGATACATTGACGACACCTTGAATGCAGTCCAAAATCAGGATAAAAAAGATGTTCAAGATGCGGTTGCCGATATTATCTTAATCCAAGCTAGCCTTGAAAAAATCAAAAATGCAGATGATTCTAACTATGCTGCTTATCACCAATATTATTCTGATATTAAGAGATTACAATCCGTGGTTATCAACCCGCCAGCCGGTGACATTGACAACTTTGGGAACCTTTTTGAAGAGTACCGCACTAACGTAGACAATAATCTGACCGAAATGGGAAATTAACCTTTCTTTTATACAGTCCTTTGCAGCTCAACAGCTTTTTGAACTGCAACAGGGCTGTTTTTTATTGAAGAATTTTAAGCGCTCTCATGTGTTAGAATTAAACTTATCATTTACTTCATTAAAAAGTTGGGGATCTTATGAGCTTAAATCATGTCAGTTATTGGGAAAATAGGGACTGGCATCATATCAGCGCCATGGAAGCTGCTAAAAAATCAGATGGTCATCCTATCAAAGCTAGTGAGCAAAAACTGCTATGCGATCTTTGCAGCCATTTTATTAGTCTCTGTGTCGGCAAGAAAATAAGTCCTTATTTCAAACATAGTAGAGGCGACTTCTATAAATATTGTCCAGAAAGAACCGTACTTAAATATAAAAGTTCACCTTTTAGTATTCCTAAGCATTTTGCTGGTCTCAGAATCGTTATCGATAAGAATCAGCATTTTCACTTTGAACTGTTAATTCCAAAGGCAGCTAATCCTGAGCTGTCTAAAAACAAGCGACTGAACGTTTACCGTAACAATCACCATAAAGTTGATCAAGTTAAAGTAGCCGCCAATTCTTTTTTTACCAAAGTCAATTTGGGTAACACTATTGATAATAGTTATGCTGTTTATAATGATTCATCAGGCAATGCCAAACAAATCGCCAATTTTCAAATTCCTAAATTAAATTGCCTTATCTTTAGGGAAAGTGACGGCATGCGGATCAGCCTTGGCAGTGAATTAAATCCTAATAATGAATATCTCGTTTTAACCAGAGGCGATTTTAAGTATTTCGGAATCCAAAAACAAAGGTTGGCCCGCTCCAACGGTTGGAATTTATATCGAATCGGTTTTAGTACTAACGTTAATTTAGAGACAGTCAATGATTTTTTTCATATGGAAACCATTGACAATGAACCAGTTGGCTATCGTATCACTAGAAATACTGCTGGTATTGATTTAATCTGGCCGGAGCATTTTAAAACCAAAGAAGGCATTAACTATCTGGGCAATACTCTTTACCTTTATAAACATGGTCAGGGTTGGCTTGACCATGCTCCAAAAACTGAATCGCACCAATCTTTTGATGCCGAAGCGTTCTTGCAGTCATTCGAAGATTCACAGCTGCTTGCTTTAAAAGCGGGAGACGATGGGATGGTCGTTGCTTATGGTCGCAGTCTTATCGATATTGCAAACTATAAGCAGTTCATTCCCAGCTCAACAGTTGCTGATGATGAAGATCGCAAGCTATTACTCAAGCCCTATACAAAAAATAATCATCTTTACGTCAAACCCGCATATAACGCTACTTTAAAACAATATGTCGACAAATTTGAAATCAAGACTAGTTTTCTTGCAGCCAACAAGGAATATCCTCTGCCTGAATTACAAGCTGGTACCAGTCTTAAAATCTACTATGGTGCCGATTGCGTATTTTCAAAGCATGCCAGTATTCCTAATCATGAATCGCCTAAACTGGCACCATCATCCAATATTCAACATAAATATGACGATGCAGGCCTACTCAATTTGTTAAGGCAACAAACTGGTGATAGTAAACCTTTCGTCATTGTCGCTAACCAACTGAAACAAGCATTAAAGCATTATCCAAACACTTATGCCTGGGTATGTGCACAAGCCCGGCAAAAAGCCATCAACATTAAAGCTTTCAATATTTTAAACAAAATCGTTAATGGAGAAGATTACTAATGGGAATTGAAACTCTTGGAACATCATTATTTTTGATTGATTATTCAGATAAAAACAAATTATTTGCCTATCGTAAGGCTGATTTAAATGAAGCTTCTGGTAGGTTGGAGCCAACTGATAACACTGATCCTGCAGCGGTTGATCTTAACATCAATCCAAGAATTGCCGCCATCTTTAAAAAATACAGCAAAACCTATATTTTATGTGAGCTTGACTTATACAACTCTAATTACGAATTGCATAAAGGAACCGAAAAATTACCAGTTGCCATTCAAAAAAGTCGTTTTTCTACCCCAGAAGAAGTCATCGATAAACTCAGATCAACTGGTCTCTACATAGTTCAACCTAAATACAACGTCTTGATTTTAACCAACCCATCAAAAAACGGATCAGTACAAGGACTATATGTTGATATTAAAAATGACACTTATTTAATAAACAGCCATCAGAATTATCGTCTCAGATCCTCTAACTACACACTTAAAAAATATAGTTTTGATTCAATAGATCAGCTTTACAAATATTCTTACAAGGTGGCGGAACCTGAAAATGACCAAAATCCTTTCTATCTAACCAGCCAAGAAAGTCTTGAAAAATATTCAACCGATGAATCATCCATTATGTCCACAGACCTTAATAACGCTGTCCGGACGGAAATTCTTAAGCGGCTTAAAAATCACACCTCAAAGATCGGTTTCTACTCCCAAAACTTAAAACTGCTGCGATCTTATCTAGATGATCTTGACGAGAATGTATGGACTGATGATTTGGCTAAGAAATTTCATTGCGACGTTGATAAAATCAATGAAGCATATGAAGGAATCTTTCAAAATGCGGAGTACCTTGCCGCCGGTGATGATGAAGACATGGCTAACCTCAAGTACACAATTAAAAACAATGAGTCAATTCGTCAAGTAGCCATCAACGAAATTGAAGACGACTGGAAAAAGCAAAATGACTCTAAAGCAAAACAACTAGAAAAACTAACAAAAGATATTAGTTCACTCAGCACTAAGAAAACTGAGCTTACCAAACAAATTGAGGAGCTGACGGCTAAAAAAGAAAAGCTCGAGTCACAACAGCAATTAGCCACGGATGTTGAAGCTAAGGTCCAGCAACGAATTGAAGACGCGCGAAAAAATGCTGCTGACTTTATTGCAGAAATGGCCTTTAATCAAGCTATAATGCCAAACACCAATCCCGTCAGTCATCCCCATCATTTGGCAATCTCACCATTTAGTCCCATTAAGTTTAATGTTGACCCACAAACAGCACCTGTTGAGACTACCAATGCAAAAGATGTATATAATGCACTTAAAAACACCTTAGAGCCAATGATCAACAATCATAGCCTTCTCGGCGAACTAACCGCGTATCTCTATGTACTTCACAATCAAAATCGTCCTCTTTTATTAATTGGTGACGATGCACTTGATATCGCTCAACTGGCTGCATTACTTTTAACGGGTCAACCAGCAACGCAGATTGAATGCACCGGCAATTTTTCCGCAGCCGTCTGTCAAGAACTGCAAAATATTGAATCACCAGTCATTGTTTTAAATAATCTAATCGGTAGTGCCTGGCTTTCGCATATCAATTCATTAGTACACTTGCCAAACAAATGGCTCATACTAACAGAAAGTTTTACTGATGATTTGAATTTAGCGCCACTAGGACTATATAATTTTGCCGCGCCGATTTTCACCGATGTTTTTGAGCTGCAGTCATCCAAGTTGTCAGTGACCCCCGCAATTGATCAAAGCGCTCATTTTTACCAATTTAACTATCCTCCCCTTACCGATCTCAAAGGCATCAATAAATCGATGCGAAATCATATTGAAGAAGAAACTGCCTGGATAACCAAAGTTCTAAACGGGCGTGATGCTTACCTGCCGCTATTTGGATATATCTATGCAAGCGGTAAAAAACATTTGCTTAGCAAGCTGTTGAATAAAATTGATACGCCAACTGCCCATCACTTAATTAAATTCCAGGAGCTTGACTGATGGCTGAAATTTCAAAAAAATCCCTGCTGCAACATATTGAAACCGATCTGAACATTCGCGCGCTTAATAATACTAATTCACAAGTCAGGCGCCCCGGTTTATATCAAGCAATGGTCGTTTTTAGCGCTACGGCTCGCCAGATGCTTTTTATCCTATCCCAAAGTCAGCAAGGTATTCGTAAGGAAAATTTAATTGATGCAACCGTTAAATTCATCAAGTCTTTTGAAAGCATCAATCAAAACTTTGATCGGCCACCATATAATAAAATCTTCGCAACTACTCCAGTCAAGATTGCCAATTATATTTTCAATCGATTCCTCAATAATGGATTCTTTTTAAGCAACACCAGAAATGGTAGTACTTCCTATTTTCCGGCGCCTACAAGAACAGCTGTGTTTAAGCAGAGACTTTTTATTCGTTCCTCGTGCTTAGCTAGCTTTCATCCATCAATATCGGGAGCAGGCATTTATCAAAAATCTAAAAATCCTAATGCGGGTAATGCAAGAACCATCTTCGGCCTGCCAAATTACACCGTGCAGGATTTTGCTACAGTGATTAATTCAAAAAACGATCAATGGATTCGTAATAATTGGGATTCAAATCATAATTCAACTTTACCAATCATAAATGACGAACTATCAAAACAAATCGACATTATCGTCGAGCAAGGTGAAAATCGGCTGCGAGTCTATCCACAAGATGCTTCCAATCCAATCATTGCCTACAATCTTGACTATGTTTGCTGGTCGTTATCTACGGCACTTAACTCGAAAAATTATGAATTAAAACAGAAGAAACTCTCTAATAAAAGCAAATTACACAAGCTTTTAAACAGGAAAATGATGATTTTTGAGTTGCCTAACCAGCTTCCCGACCAAGAACAAGAGCTGCTCAAATTATATTCATGGCCAATGTTTTTAATAAATGATGCTGTCCAGCAAAACATCTACATGATCGATTTGGCAATTTATCACCAGCTGCATGATTTAATTTATGGCACCGCCCAAACAGAAGCCAGCCAAGCTGCTGTCAAATCTTCAAAATCCAACCAGCATAAAACAGCCAAGATCACCGCTGCTCAGCCGATTGCCAAACCACAGCAAAAGCCATCTGACACAACACCAAAATCAACTCAAGCAGCAAAACTTCCTACAGACATGAAAAAAAGAGACTTGCAGAAATTGCGAGATCGGTTGGATTCAGAATATCTCCGTTTCGCACAATCGTTTTCAAAAGCTAAAAAAGATGCCTTTGATATGGTTATTCCACACCTTTGCACATTAAACGCTCTTGCTATGAAAAAGATTTTCGCGCAATCAGACTATCATTTTATCGGGTTTGATATCGGTTGTGCCGGCGCCAGCAATTCCAAGCAATATTGCTTATGCAACACTAACTATACTTGGGGAGTTGTCATTGCTAAAGATAAGGCCCAACAGTATGTGAATATCGAGCATCTTAGTACCCATGGCATCCTTTCCTTTGAAAACTATGTAAAAGTTGAAAAGATCGTCAACAAAATGAAGAGCGATCTGATTGAAATCGCCCAAAGATCTGGTACCAATGACTATTGGTCGCGCCCCTACACAAACGCAATTCTTGCCTACGAGAAAACGCAGCCCGCCCTATATCAATATCTACAATCGCTAAGAGCAAACCAGCTGCCGGTCCCAGTTGAAATTGACAATGAACTTAAAAATATGTATAAAAAATCTAATTATTGATTTTGTTAATCGCAGAGCCCAAAAAAGAAGTGCCTTTATGAAGCCACCTCTTTTTTGGGCTTTAGACCTTTTATAGGCAGCAAGAACTGTTAGAATAGTTATGATATGCGTTTACAAACAACGCATCCATACTGGAAATATATTAAAAGAGGACAGAGATATGACTCAACTCAACTCAACTCAACTCAACTCAACTCAACTCAACTCAACTCAACTCACGCTGATTATGTAGATCAACGTTTTTTTGTCAAGCCATTTTATAAGGGATTTCTAGCCTTTTTTGCTGGAAATCTCTTTTTTAATGCCACTTTCTTCGCTGCAGCAAAGGAGGTGGCATAGTGGAAACCGACAACCAACGATTTAATGCCACCGTGCAGCCCAATTCTGCCTTTTTGGCTGAACTCAAAGAAAAGCTGCCCGAATTCTTTACGCGGGATAATTCTTTTGATCTGGAAAAATTCCAAGCAGCTTTAAAAGAAAAGAACGTTTCAGAACTGAGCGAAGGCTATCAGCTGAACTTTATCGGTAAGGACTATGCTCGCCGTCAAGCAGGTGAAATGCCAACTACGGTGATCGTTCCCGATGAAGACCAAAATAACGGCGCAGGCAAGAACAGCCAAAATCTCTTTTTCACTGGCGATAATCTTGAAGTGCTGCGTCATCTGCAAAACAACTATCAAAACAAGATTGATGTTATCTATATTGATCCGCCTTATAACACCGGCAGCGATGATTTTACTTATCCTGATAGTTTTGAATACCCCGATGACAAGCTTAAAGAAATGTTTGGCATGAATGATGATCAAGTTGCTCGATTAAAGAGTATTCAAGGTAAGTCAAGTCATTCCGCCTGGCTGACATTTATGTACCCACGGCTTTCACTTGCCAAACACTTGTTAAAACGCACTGGCGTAATCTTTATTTCAATTGATGATAATGAAGATGGCAACTTAAAAGAAATCTGCGATGAAATTTTTGGTGAAATTAATTTCTTAGGTCAAGTCATTTGGGAACGCGCTTATGCACCAATCAATCTAAAAAAGAACTTCTCAGTAAGCCACGACTACATGCTTGTTTATGGCCGTGATGCAAATGTAATCGAGACAAATGGAATTAGTCGCACGGATGAAACGGATAATAGATATCAAAATCCAGATAATGATCCTAGAGGCGTTTGGAAATCTAGTGACCTTTCAGTTGGCCCAGCGATTCAAGCAAATATATATCCAATTACTACCCCTTCTGGAAGAATTGTAGAGCCTCCAGCTGGGCGCAGCTGGAGTCTCTCGCAAAAAGCTTTTCGCGAGAGACTCCAAGATAATCGCATTTGGTTTGGAAAAAATGGTGATGCCGTCCCTAGCATGAAGCGTTTTAAATCAGAACTCCGCAAAACCGGTGTCACCCCAATGACTATCTGGAAATACAAAGAAGTCGGCCATAGTCAGTCAGCTACTCAAGAACTGCAATATTTGATGGGTGGAAAAAAGTACTTTGCCTATCCAAAACCGGTTAAATTGATTCAAAGAGCTATTCAGCTATATTCGCACTCTGATTCAGTGATCATGGACTTTTTTGCCGGTTCAGCAACAACTGCCGAGGCGGTAATGCGGCAAAACTTAGAAGATGGCGGGCACCGTAAGTTCATCATGGTGCAGCTGCCCGAAAAAAACTACCATACTAACAAGGATGGCAAAATGGTGCCTACAAAAGGTGGGCGAGTTGCTTTTGAGGACGGCTTCCGCTCCATTGACGAGATCTCGCGGGAACGCATCCGGCGCGCTGCTGCCAAGATCAAAGCCGACAACGAACTGACCCTGCCAGCTGATTTCGATGGCAGCTTCAAGCACTATCGCGTTGTCAAGCCTAGCCGCATGACGCTGGATCGGATTGAAGAATTTAAACCTGAAACCGATGAACTGGTGCTGGATACCGTCAATTCATTCTCCAGTCAGACTTTAGGCGTGGCCGGCAATGCCAGTGGCGAACAGACGGTTTTGGCAACGTGGCTGGCTAAAGATGGCTATCCGTTTGATGTTGACGTCCAAAAAATCGACCTGGCCGGCTATCAAGGCAATCTGATCGAAAACAATCGCCTCTACTTAATTCGCGAAAACTGGAGCAGCAAGTGTACTGAAAAACTGTTGAACCTGTTAGGCACGCATGCATTAAACCCAAGCCGTCGTAATTTTTGGCTACTCGTTTAATCTAAACGACCTCCGTGAACTGGAAAACGGCTTAAAGCAGCTTGATAGCAACGTCAGCTTGATCAAGAGGTACTAACATGAAGATTCAACTTGAAACTCTACCTCACCAAACCGCGGCACTGAAAGCCATCGACCAGGCCTTTCCAGGAATAGATAACTATACAAACGATCCGGATGCCAACTACATCTACGCTAATCCGCTGGTCAAATATCGCTATCACGAAAAAGCCAATATTGATGTCAAAATGGAGACTGGGACCGGGAAAACTTTTGTCTACACGCGCTTGATGTACGAGCTGCACCAAAAATACGGTCTTTTCAAGTTTGTGATTGCCGTCCCCAGCCCGAGCATCAAAGAAGGAACCAAAAGCTTTATCACCAGCGACTATGCCAAGCAGTACTTCAGCCAGTTCTTTGAAAATACGCAGGTGCAGCTAAACGTCATCAATGCTGGTGACTTCAAGGCCAAGTCAGGGCGGCGCAACTTCCCGGCCCAGCTGATGGAATTTGTCGAAAGTACGCGGCAAAACGCCAACCAGATTCAAGTCCTGCTGATCAACGCCGGCATGCTGCACTCCAAGTCAATGCACCGCGACGACTATGATCAAACGCTTTTAGGCGGTGAGACATCCCCCGTCAAAGCAATTGCCGCCACCCGCCCCATTGTAATTATTGATGAGCCGCACCGTTTCCCCCGCGGCAAGAAGTTTTATGCTGACATTGAGGAACTAAAGCCGCAGCTGATCTATCGTTTTGGGGCCACTTTTCCTGAGATTACAACGGGACGCGGCAAAAACAAGACTACCAAAATTGATTATTACCGAGGCCGGCCGCAATATGATCTCAACGCCATTGACAGCTTCAATCAAGGACTGGTTAAGGGCATTGACGTTGACTATCCGGACATGTCTGAGCAGCAGGCCAGCGCTCGTTATCAAGTCAAGGCTGCTAAACCTAAGGAACTGATTCTGACGCGCAACGGCAAGGAACACCGGATTGGCATCGGCGAGAATCTGGCCGACGTCGACCCAGGCTTTGCCGGTAACATCACCTATGAAGGCGGCACTGACCGTGAGCTTTCCAACGGGCTGGCACTGGATAAGGACATGGAACTGATTCCCGGCACGTTTGCGGAATCATATCAAGATCAGATTCTCAATCAGGCCCTGGAATACCATTTCGCGGCTGAACAGCAGAACTTTCTGCGCCCAGAATCCGAAGCCAACGCTCCCCGCATCAAAACATTGTCATTATTCTTTATCGACAGTATCAGCAGTCTGCGGGGCGAAAACAACAGCAAGGGCTGGCTGGCCGCGCACTTTGAAAAGCTGCTCAAAGCCAAGCTGGTCAAACTGATTGATAAATATGACCTGGCCCTCAACGATCGCGAGCGCCAGTATCATGACTTTCTGCAGGCAACCCTGGCCAGCCTGCAGTCAGAGCATCAAGACGTTTACGCCGGCTACTTCAGTGAGGATCGCAACAGTTCTGATGATGACATTCAAGCCGAAGTCGACGATATCTTGAAAAACAAGGAAAAACTGCTGAGCTTCAAGGATGAGCAAGGCAACTGGCTGACCCGGCGCTTCTTATTCTCCAAGTGGACGCTGCGGGAAGGCTGGGACAATCCCAACGTCTTTGTAATTGCCAAGCTGCGCACCTCGGGATCTGACATCAGCAAGATTCAAGAAGTTGGTCGGGGCTTGCGGCTGCCAGTTGATGAAACCGGCCATCGCCTAACGCAGGATGAATGGCCCAGCCGCCTTTCATTTTTGATTGGCTATGACGAAAAAGACTTCGCGGCCAAGCTGGTGGGCGAGATCAACACGGATACGCCAATCAAGCTGAATCATGACGAACTCACAAATGAAATGGTCGAACTGATCGTCAAGGCCAAGCAGCAGACCAATCCAAAGCTGGATCCAAAATCAACCGCTAATGAAATCTACAATAACCTGGGGCAGCATGAAGTCATTGATTTTAATCACAACTTTAAAGCTAAAGTAGCGCTAAATGGTAAAACCATGTCGGGCTATGAGGCTTTCCTGCAGCTCTACCCCGAAGTCGAGCATCAGACTATGGTAGCCAAGGATCGTGTCCGCAACCTCAAAAAGCGGCACGCCAGCACCAAGGTCAAGCTGCGCAAGGAAAACTGGAATCAGCTCAAGGATCTTTGGCAGCAGCTCTCAAAACGGCAGATGGTCAAATTTGACGATTCGATCAATCAGCTGGCCGAAGACGTGGCTCGCAATGTGTTCAGCGACCCTGACAAAAAAATCTTCGTCCTCGATCAGCCGCAGATCATTCATCAGACCATCAGTACCAATGCAGAAGGCGCCAAACTGCAAGAAACGCAGCAGGATTATCGCGCCGCCTATCGCACCATGAAGTATGGCAGTTTTCTTAAACAGCTCACTTTGCAGACCGATTTGCCGGTTCCCCTGCTCCATCGCTTAATGACCAATACCATGCGCGACCAGCTGAGCAACGATCCCAACTACATCAATGAAAAGACGCTCAATAACCTAATCAAGACGTTCAATCGCAACTTCAACGAACGGATTCGGACACAGTATTCCTACGTTCCCCTAAAGTTTTCGGCGTCAACTTCAATCTATGATGCTCAAAAACAGGAATTCGTTGACGAGCTGCCGGCTGATCTGCTGGGCGTCTACTCAGCCGATGCCGTCGCCGATCCCAAATATCTTTATGATCGGCCGCCGCTGCGCTATGACAGTACCGATCCCGAACTGATGATTCTTAGACGAACCTACAGTAATCAGATCACCGTCTTTGGCAAGCTGCCGAAAAAAGCCATTAAGATTCCGCGCTTTGACAACGGAACCACAACCCCCGACTTCATTTTCAAGATCGATCAGGCAGACGGCCAGACCGTTTATGCCGTGATCGAAACCAAGGCTGAGAATATGCGGCTGGGCGATGAGGAGATTCGCGTCATTCAGCAAAAGTACTTTGACCAGCTCCGCGAATCCGGCGTTTATTATCGCATGGCCACCAGCGAAGATGAGGTTCATGAACTAATCAGAAAAATTGAAAATAAGGAGATTTCAACCGATGACGTCACTCATTGATCTAGAAAAAGCCGGCAAGATCGAAAAGACCGGCGCGACCGTCAAGCTGCCAACCAGGCTTAACAATCTGGGCACCGAGAATATGGATGTCTATCGCATTCCGCTTAAGTATCTGTACTATAACGACAAAAACGGCCGCATCTCAACGGCAATTGCCGGATACTATGACGAACTCAATCCAGTCAACGATACAGTTGATCCTGCCTATAATGATTTCGTAGCCAAACTGATTGAACAAAACAATCCAGCCGCTTTAAAACGAACCCAAAAATCGATCCAAGAATCTGGGCAGCGCATCTGCGGCTACGTACTTGAAGATGGTCGGATCGTTGATGGCAACCGACGCTACACTGCCTTGCGCAATCTGCAGAAGGCAACCGGTAAAACCTACTACTTTGAAGCGGTAATTTTGCCTTTCTCATATGACAACCAAACCGACCGCTCCAAGATCAAGAAACTCGAGCTAGCAATTCAGATGGGCGTCGAAAAGCGCGAAGACTATGATCCAGTTGACCTAGCCGTTGATATCTACCAAACCACAACCGGTGATGATGCCATGATGACACTGGCCGATTATGTCAACGTTGCCAATATGAAGAAAAAAGAAGCCGAACGATACTATCAAGGTGCCGTTTACATGCGGGAATTTCTTAAGTTTATCGGTGCCGATGAAAACAACTATAACCTCATCAAAGAAAATCAAATCTGGTCGCCATTTTATGAAATGGGAAAATCACTGGCCAATAATTTCGGTGATGATGCCGACTCACAGGTTCAAAAGAATGAAACCATGCATTCATACTTTGGCTTGATTTTACATGACCTTCATGTTGGGGTAAGCGGCACGCCAGCGCGGACTCATATGCGAGACTTCACCCAAAACATCGTTAAATCACCTAATCTAAACGAATTCAACGATGAAGTCAGCGATGCCGTCGAAGATCTGGCCGATACGCTGCAGGAATCGCCAATCAACGATACTACTGATTTGATGACTCAGCTGACTGAAGCCAACGACAACATCAGTCAATTCGGCGATACCTATGACACCTACATGCGGGATGCCAAAAACGGTGAATCAGTTGAAAAATTCATCAAGAGCATCAAAGATTCCGTTAAATACTATGAAGATCTGAACAATAATGGCGGTTTGGCCGGCACCTTGCGCTATGGTGAGATTAGTAGCGAGCAAATTAAAGAGCTGCAAGACTACATGCGTCACCTGAATATTTTAAGCAAGGAGCTTTTCAATAAGTATGGCAATGAAATCCACTAATCCAATCATCATCAAAAACGAACAAGGCCGGTTTCAATTAATTGATGATCCCAACCACACTTTGGAAACTCTACCAGCTAAGCGAGCACTGCAGGTTCTGGCTCCCTACTTTGCTGATCCTAAAAAAAGAATCTTTAAAACTGACTTAACCTATGTCAGCCTACTTGCCTTGATCCAAAAGCTGAATCATCGTCTTCAGCGTAAAGGCTTGCCGGAAGTTATCGTCAGTTCTCAGGTTGATCAGTATATCCAGGCCAAGCAGTACCACATCAAGGAACAAAGCGAAGCCGGTCTGACCATTAAAAATCGGGATTCGCGCTGGCAGCCGGAATTTAACGCGTTTAAAAAAATCGTTGCCCAAGAGATCGCGCGACCGCTCAAGCCTAAACAGGAACGGGCCAGCTTCTTTTTAGCAAAGATGAAAAAAGCAGCTAACTTCTCGGTCCCGGGCGCTGGCAAAACAGCCATGATGTATGGTACGTTTGCCTATCTTTCCAGTCCTGCGATCAATCAAGTCGATAGGCTGCTGGTGGTCTCGCCATTAAACGCTTTTGCGGCTTGGCGTACTGAATTTACTGCCGTTTTTGGCGCCAAAAGAAAACTGCATTATCTGAACCTGCGTGATCCACGACTGGTTAACGATCAAGGAGCCATCAAACGAGCCTGGCCGCGCGCCGATGTAATCACGATCAACTATGAATCGTTAAAGGGCAATCTGCGCGTCATCAATGAGCTGTTGGATTCCAGGACCATGCTGGTTTTCGATGAGGTTCACCGCATCAAGGGGATCAATGGTCAAAGAGCCAGGGCTGCCTTGCATTTGAATCAGGCTCCCTATTATCGCTACGTCTTGACGGGGACGCCGATTCCAAATGGTTTTCGCGACGTCTATAATTTCCTGCATTTAATGTATCCGGATGAATATAAATCATTTTTTAACTGGAGCGTCAATGACCTTGAACGTATCGACTCCGACATCGTTAATCAAAAACTGGCTCCCTTTTTCTGGCGGACCAATAAAGAGGATCTGCACGTGCCTAAGCCAGATGACGATATTATTCAAGCCGTTGCGCCTTCACTTGCTCAATCCAAGCTGGCTGAGGCAATCTATGCCAATGAAAACGGCACTCTGGCAACGTTTGTACGCTTACTACAGGCTTCGACCAATCCCGAGCTTTTAAAGTATAATCTCAATTATCGCGACTTGAATCTGTTGGACGCTGATTCGGCCAAATGGAGCCAGCATCAAAAGCGCCTGAGCAAAGAAAACATCAGCAGCGGTGAACCTTATCGGCAATACGATTTGGCCAGCATCCCCACGCCCAAGTTTGACCTGGGCATTAAGCTGATCCGCAAACTGACTGGACAAGGTAAAAAAGTCCTGGTCTGGGCAATGTTTATTGGCACGATGGAAAAAATCACTGCTGCGCTTAACCGGCTGGGCATCCGCACCACCCTGATCTATGGCGCGACGCCCAAAGAAGAACGCGAAGGCTTAATCAATCAGTTTCGCAACGACAACGTTCAAGTGCTGGTTACCAATCCCAATACGCTGGGTGAATCAATCTCTTTGCATCAGACCGTTCATGACGCGGTTTATTTTGAGTACAATTTCAATCTAACCTTCATGCTGCAGTCGCGTGATCGAATCAATCGTCTGGGACTGCCTGATGGTCAATATACCAGATACTATTACCTCATGACTAAAGGTGATATTGCTCATGCCGGTTTCATTGATGAAAGGGTCTATCGGCGGCTCAAAGAAAAAGAACAGATCATGCTTGATGCTATCGATGGTCAGCTCTTGGTTCCTGAATATCCTGACGACTACTTGGATGAGGTTAAAGCCATCATCACTGAGCAGCGTCAACGAAAATGATCAGCTGATTTTCGCGACTTAGCAAAAGCTTTTGCGGCTGCCACTTTGCATAGATAACCCTCACAAAGCATTACCATTGCGCCATTGTTTAGTTAACCAAAAATTGCTAAGCTAAAGCAAACCAAATGAAAGGCGTGATCTTGATCTGCATGCTGCTGATCAATAAACTGCTCAGTGCTGGCTTTGAGCTGCTGATTTTCTCACTGGTACCGGCTTGCTGGTGGCTAATTACTGCCCGTAAACAAATCTCTTTTGCGCAATGGATTGGTCTTAAAGCCATTCCCAAGAAGAATCGCACGAAAGTCTGGGGCTGGGCTAGTGTGACTTCTCTAGGCCTATTGCTGCTGTCAATCGTCCTGTTGAAAAACGTCGGTACTGCCCATACCACCGTCAGTGACTTTGCCAATCAGGGCTGGCGCGTGCTGCCGGCAGTGCTGGTCTACGCATTAAAGCGACTGGTCACTCGTTTTGGCTTTGCAATTGGAAATCTGATTCAAGCGTTGCTGTTTGGCCTGCTGCACAGTGTCATATTTATCAATCAGCTGGGCCTGTTCAGCGCTCTCGGTATCGGCTGGTTTACGCTGCTGATAGCTTGGCTGATGGGATTTATTAATGAAAAGTCGGCCACCGGCTCCATTTATCCCAGCTGGCTGATTCACGCGCTAGCTAATTTCTTGACCGGGCTAAGTGCAGCATTGGGTCTGCTTTAGTACTATCCGCTTGGCCCCAGCTGTCGTTTTAGTATTCTTATACATTAGTAAAAAATCGCACCATTCCTTGGCCTGACTGAGGTACAGAATGGTGCGATCGCTATTTTTGAAAGGTTTCTACTATTATATTTGTTCGAAGTTTTAAGTTAATATCCGTTTAGAAAGTGAGCAATGTTAATTATGTCCAGGAAGAAAGTATGACTGTGAGTAAAGATTCAACTATTGCTGCTTAGAAGTGTGCAGCCAGGATCGGCAACAGCCAGATCCAGAAAATGCAGGTCGCTGCAAATGCCACTGTAGAAATCGCCACTGAACTGGCACCTTCTCTGACATAGATGTTGTAGCGACTGGAAATAATGATCCCAGAGAATGCAGGTGGCAAGGCATTTGCCAAGCAAAGCATTGAGATCTTGGTTGGATCGGAGCCCATCCCGCAAAGGTAGGCAACCAAAACAATAATGGCTGGCGTCAAAAGCAAACGATAGAACGTGTTCCAAAGCGATTCCTTGTCGATTGAAAACTTAACCGTTGAAAGTGACAGACCAGCTGCCAATACGGCAACTCCGGAGTTGGCTTTGGCAATCAGATCAAAGCTTGGGGCAAACGAAGCTGGAATCTTGATGCCCAGCAAAACCAGGACGAAAGCCAGCAATGGAGCTGCAGCAACCGGCTTTTTGATGGCATTGATAATTGCAGACATCGTTGAGTTGCTGGTTTTCTTTTCGCCATTGCCCAAATGATTGTGAGCCTCAGCTCTAACCAGATCGATTTCACGAATAATGCCTTTTTCGCGCAATGCCTTGGCTTCAGCATCGGTAACCGGAATCCCGTCAGCGACGGTAACTTCTTTTTCTTTTACCGGTGCCACCTCATCAGACTTTTGCGGCAGCTTGATCTTAACCTTTTCGCCATCAGTCTTAGAAGCCTTGGCCCGAGCTTCGGCTTGACCTTTGTTGATCAGTGCCAGCCCAATTGGAATCGTCACTGCGTTAACTACGATTGAAACGATCCCGATAACCAGGTTGGTATTGGCATCATTGCCATAAATCGGATCCAAAACCGCAAAACCCAGGAACCCGATCGTTGGTGAACCAGCGATCATTGCACAAATGGCGGCTTCCTGCTTGGTCCGGTGAAACATGATTCTGTCCAAAAAGTAGCTGAGCAAGAACAGACCCGTAACCCCGAAAAAGGCAATCAAGGTTAAGACGATATCTTTAGCAAACATTTCACGCGTTGCCGAAACGATTGAGATGAACAATGCCGCCGGTAAAGCAATGTTTAGCACCAGCTTGTTTAGCCCTTGTCGTTGGTCATCGTCAAAGAATGAAAACTTACCACACAGATAGCCCAAAATCATGATAACCAAAATTGGAACAATATCATCAATTAATATTTTTTCCATGTCTACCCCTCCAATTCTCTTTTTGGCATGCCTGGCAATAAAAAGGTGGGATGCGGTCAATGCCGGTCATCCCACCCAAGCCATGGCAAATGCCTTTAGCTTATTTGCCCTTGATTACTTCCCGACGTGGGTTCTTAGGGCCACGAGCCTTTGAGATGACGCCTTTTTCAACCAAGTCGTTGATTTCATCGGCATCATAGCCTAAAGCAGAGAGTACTTCGACGTTGTTTTCACCCAGGTCTGGTGCCCGCTTGTAGTCCGGCTTGTAGTTGCTTAACGTAAATGGCATCCCAATCGTCTTGAAGTTACCACGGTTGCCGCCTTGGTCAATCGTAACGATCGTGCCATCCTCGTTTAAGTCAGGGTCATTTTCCAATTCGTGCCAATCAATGACTGGGCCAACTGGAATGCCTGCCTCACCAAGCTTTTGCGTCAATTCATACTTGTCGTACTGCTTGGTGTAGGATTCGATCAGTGGATAGATCTCTTCCTTGTGCAGCTGACGGTGTTCCCAGTCACTGAAGCGTTCGTCGTCAATCCATTCTGGGTGACCCATCGTGTTGGCAATGGCTGCCCAGCTCTTGTTGGAGTCTTGAATAACGATGTAAACGTAGGCATTTGGATCAGTTTCCCAACCCTTAGCCTTGTAAGTCCAGCCAATAACTTGACCACCCTCAGTGTTTTCGGCCCGTGGTACGGCCTTGCCCCACTTGTAGTCAGGGTAGACAGCGTAGTGTGGCAGTGCACCCAGGTTGTCTAACATGATCTGGTCACGCAGCTTGATCCGGCACAGGTTCATAACCGCGTTTTGCATTGACTGGTAAACCAGCGTCCCTTCGCCAGTCCGTTCCCGCTGCATCAAAGCGGCCAGGATACCGATCGTCAGGTGCATCCCTGAGTTGGAGTCGCCTAATGCCGCAGCAGATTGCGTTGGTACGTTGTTTTCGCCCTTATTCCAGCCAGTCGTTGAAGCCGCGCCACCAGCTGATTGAGCAACTGGTTCGTAAGCCTTGACGTCAGCAAAGCGTGATCCTTGGTTAAAACCTTTCAGTGAAGCCATGATCAAACGTGGGTTCAGCTTGTGCACATCTTCCCAGCCAAAGCCGGCCCGATCAGCAGCCCCTGGCCGAACGTTTTCAACAAAGACGTCGGCCTTTTTCAGCAGGTCCGTCATGATCTTTTTGCCTTCTGGCGTCTTGATGTTTAAGGTCAATGACTTCTTGTTGGCGTTAAGCTGCAGGTAGTAAAGGCTCCAGGAATCTTGAATGTCCAACAGTTGATTACGCGTTGGGTCACCAGTATCGGGACGCTCAACCTTGATTACCTCAGCACCCAGCCAAGCCAACAGCTGCGTACATGAAGGACCAGATTGTACCTGCGTCCAGTCAACGACCTTGATTCCCTTTAGCGGTAAGAATTGACACACCCCATTTATCGACTGTTGAAACTGACTGCGTGCGGTATCTCTGGTTAGCGATCCTGAGTCCTGCGCAAAAAAAACTCGCCTGGCAAAATCTGCCAAGCGAGTTTTAGGATTCAGTAATTAATCAGGAGTTTTCTTAATTGAAGTGTCAGAACGTTAATTCGAGAAATGCGTCACGTAGTTTTAGTGGTATAAACGGAACAGCCAAGTTTTAGTTTTTGAGATGCGCTATCTTTTAAATTTAAGGAGAGTTATAAGAGTACTTGTATTGGAAATTTAGGATTTGACTGATCCGTTTCGCTTTCCCACCCACTAATTTTCACACAGACTATCGTAGCGTGGCCGATCCGCTAGCGGTTAAGACTTGGTTTAAGCGCCCCAGACTTCTTCGGCAACGCTCTTGACCAACGCGAGCTTAGCCCATTGCTGCTCTTCAGTCAGAATATTGCCTTCTTCAGTTGAGGAAAAGCCGCATTGTGGACTCAGGCACAGCTTGTCCAAATCATGGTATTGCGCAGCTTCATGAATACGATCCAAAATTGCCTGCCGCTCTTCCAATTCACCAGACTTAGAGGTAACCAGCCCTAAGACCACGTATTTGTCAGCTGGTACCTTGGCCAGGGGTTCAAAGCCGCCTGCCCGTTCAGAATCATATTCCAGATAAAAGGCTGCCACGTCTTCTTTGGCAAACAGGTAGTCGGCAACTGGACCATAACCACCCTTGGCCGCCCAGGTTGAATGATAGTTCCCGCGGCAGACATGGGTCGTAACCGTAAGATCAGCCGGCAGATTAGCCAAAGCCGCATTGTTGATCTTTAGATAGGTTGCCTCCAATTTTTCCCGATCCGCGCCTTCTTTAGAACGAGTTGCCCAGTAGTCTTCATCTACCAGCAGTCCCCAGGTACAGTCATCCAGCTTGACATCGCGACAACCGGCATCATACAGTGCCAAGATCAGATCATGGTAGGCAGCGGCTACGTCTTTGATCAGGTCATCTTCAGAATCATAGTATTTTTTGATGGCCGCCACGTGCTCATCATCCCGGAAAAGTTCAGAATAAAGCTGCGCCGGTGCCGGAATGCTTTGGCGTGGGATCAGGTCCGTGCCATCCGTTAAGCGCTTAAGGTACTTAAAGGCTTCCAGATCGGGGTGCGTGCCGTTAAAACGAATCTTGCCTTCAACCTGAGCAGAATCAGCCCGCGTTTCTTCATCATGGAAACGGTAGCCATGTGCCGGCTTAGTATGCGCGATCCCTTCAAAGCCCCAGAACGTGTCCAGATGCCAGTATGAACGCCGGAACTCGCCATCAGTAACCGCGTGCAGCCCAGCTTGTGCCTCTTTTGCGACCAGCGCCTTGATACACTTGTCTTCAACGGCTTTTAGTTCGTCATGATCAATTTCATGATTGGCAAATTTTTCCCGAGCCGCTTTCAGTTCGGCTGGACGCAGGAAACTGCCCACAATATCATAACGGAATGGTGAAGTCATGCGGTTGGTAAAAGTTAAAGTTTGTGCTTGCGTCATATGTGATAACTTCCTTTCGAAAATGCTTGTTTGGCAGGACTTCTCAGGAAATTAAAAATCCCTGGGAAAAGCACATCCTGCACTTTCTCCCAGGGACGTTGACTGCTTATTCAACGTGTTACCACCCTGATTCAGCTAGACCTCACAATCTAGCCCTTACTGAGTACTCTAAAAAATTAGAAGACCCGGACCGTGATATCGGACGTCACCCCGCGGCCGGCTTACCAAACGGCTCGCCCACCGACTTGCTCCAAGACCATCTTCATCGCGTTTCACGATCCCGGCTCTCACCTAACCCGGTTCTCTTTAAAGGCTGCCCACGACTACTCATCTCTTCTAAGCAATTTCTAATTTTTCTGTAATCATACTATAACGATCAGTACTGATTGTCAACCATAAATTGAGATTTCTTGCTAATCCCACCATAACTTGATCAAAGCCTGCGTGCCATCATTGCCCAGCTGTTTTTCATCAACCAGAATTTCATACAGACGCGCGGCTTCCTTAGTCGCCGGCAGCTCTAGCTTCATCCGCGCAGCCTCATCAAGCGCAATTCGCAGATCCTTTAAGAAATGCTTGGCGAAAAAGCCCGGCGTAAAGTCGTTTTTAAGAATACGGGGCGCGTAGTTGTCCAGACTCCAATTGGCCGCGGCACCCCCACCGATCGTCTTGATCACCGTTGCCAGATCCAGACCAGCAGCCTTGGCATACGCAAGCATCTCGCACATCCCAGTCATCGTTCCGGCGATCATGATCTGGTTGGCCATCTTGGCATGCTGACCACTGCCGGCAGGACCAAACCAGTTGACGTCTTGGCCAATCTGTTTAAACAGTGGCGTTAAATATTCGCAATCGGCCTTTTGACCACCCACCATGATCGTCAGCGTGCCGTTTTTAGCACCCAGATCACCGCCCGAAACTGGTGCATCCAAAATATGCACGCCAGCTGGGGCCGCAGCGGCAATTTTTTGGTCCAGAGCTGGCCGACTGGTGGTCATATCAATCAGGTACTGACCAGCAACTGCTCCGCTCAGCAAGCCATCTTCGCCAAAATAGGTCTGCTCAACGTCTTTTGGATAGCCAACAATCGACATCACGACTTCACAGTTCTGCATTGCCAAAGCCGGCGTGTCATACCATTTTGCGCCCAGGTCCAAAACTTTTTGAGCATGCGCCTTGGTTCGATTATAGACCTGGACTTGATTGCCCGCCTTAAGCAGGTTGGCAATCATTCCGGTTCCCATTACACCGGTGCCAATAAAGCCAATTTTCATCATATCACCTCGCGATTGATTTGCGTTTATTGTAACACGTTGCTGATTTAAAATTGGCAGTTCTTCTTGATCAATCACAAACCATTCCGACCCCTACAGGTAGCAAAAAACGGTGCCGGTAAAAAATCGGCACCGTTTACTTTTAATTTATTGCAAAATCTGACCTGGCAGGGCCTTGAAATTTTGCAGCGTCAGTTCCGAATGATGCTGATCAAGTCGCATCTGGGCAATCAAATCACCCGCACTGTTAAACTTGACCTCGCCGCGCAGCCGTTTGATCCAGCGCACCTGCACGTTTTCGCCATAGATCAGTTGATTAAAGTTGAACAGGTAGATTTCCAGTGTCTTTTCATTATGATCGCCAAACGTAACGTTGCGACCCACGCTGGCCATCCCATTATACCAGCGCTCACCGATTTTCATCTGCACGACGTAAACGCCGATTGATGGCAGCCACTCTGCTTCAGGCCAGGCAACGTTAGCCGTGGGAAAGCCCAATGTTCGGCCCCGCGCAAACCCATGCACGACGACACCCGAAGTCTGGTAAAAGTAGCCTAAAAGCTCATTGGCCGATTGCACATCGCCAAGCTCAAGCAGCTCTCTGATACGCGTTGAACCAACCTTATGATTATCCTGCAGCGTCATTTTGTCAACGGTTACTACCTCAAATCGTCCTTTGGCAAACTCTTTTAGATGCGCCATATTGGCCACGCTGGGATCAGCCCCATAAGTATGGTCATAGCCAGCTACGGCAACCTGCGTATGAAAGCCTACCAGATATTGATCCACAAACGTCTGCGGATCTAAAGCCGACAGTGCCGAAGTAAGATTAACCAGATAAACGCGATCGACGCCCAGCTGCTTTAGCAAATCCAATTTGCGTGGCAGTGGCGTTAGATAATGCACGCCGCCAGCTGGATACTGCTGATAGACGATCTCAGGCCGATGATCATAAGTCAAAACAGCTAATGGCAGTCCCTTTTCATCAGCAATCCGACGCGCCGTTTTGATTACCGCCTGGTGGCCACGATGAATGCCATCAAAAAAGCCCATTGCCAAAACAACCGGTCCAGCTGGTATCAACGCCGGATCAAATGGATGATGAATCTTAATAACCTGCATCCGCGTCACCTACTTTGTCGACAGCATCTTCAGCGGTTTATAGAGCTGATCTTTTGCCTGATACAGTGCCTTGACCTCACCTTGATAAGTCAGTGCGATTTCAGGTTCTTGGGTGTTCAGACCACTCAGCCAGCCGCCATTTTGAACCTTTTTCCATTGCGCTTCCGTCAATTCAAGATGTGGATAGTTCTGCAAGGCATAGTCCATTGGATAGACATAGCGATTCATAATCTGGGCTTCCATGGCATCTTGAATATCGCTTAGACTCAGGGTCTGATCCAATTCAAAGCCGCCACTCTTGGTTCGTGTCAGACTGCTCATTACGCCAGGATAGCCTAACTTTTCTGCCAGATCATAGGCCAATGTCCGCACGTAGGTTCCCTTGCTGCAGTCGACCACAAAACGAATCCGCTGCTGCTGCTTTTTTTCATCATAGCTGGAAGCCGTCATCGCAAAGCGCGCAATGTGAACGTGACGCTTGGGACGTTCAACGGTTTCGCCAGCGCGGGCATATTCATAGAGTTTCTTGCCATTAACCTTGATTGCTGAATACATTGGCGGAATCTGAACAATGTCACCGGTCAGCTCCTGCATGGCCTGCTTGATCGTGTCTTCATCAATTGGTGCCGTGACCGGCTTTTGGGCCACGACTTCGCCATCCAGATCTTGAGTCGTCGTCGCCTGACCAACTAAAAGCTCGCCAACATATTGCTTACCCGAGGCCATCAAAAACTCAACGACTTTGGTAGCCTGACCCACGCAGATCGGCAAGACGCCATCAACGTTTGGATCCAGCGTTCCTGAATGACCGATTTTTTTCGTGTGCAGAATTCGCCGCAACCGACTGACACAGTCAAAGCTGGTCATTCCGCGTTCTTTGTACAATGGAATAATTCCGTCCAAAAATCTCACCGCTTTCATTTCTAAAATAATAAAAGGGGGCCGCAAGCTGGGCTCCCTTTTAATTGATTATCGCTCCTGCTTGTGCAGCTGGTTGATCAATTGGTCGATCCGACTGCCATAAGCAACCGATGGATCACGCTTAAACGTGAGCTCTGGAGTCTTGAAAATGTTAAGACGACTGCCCAGTTCGCTGCGAATCAGCCCTTTTGCCTTGTCCAGACCTTGTTGAGCCTTCTCGCCATCGCTGGCCTTGTCAGACAGCAGGCTGTAGTAGATCGTCGCCTGCTGCAGGTCGCCCGTAACGTCAACGCCCGTGATCGTGATGTCTTGAACTCGTGGATCACGCACGCGCTTTAAGAGGATGTCATCAACTTCACGCTGAATCTGTTCAGCCAGCCGATCCACCCGATAGCGTTTATTTGGCATGTTTTTCTCCTTTAGCGACTAGAAGCTACTTAACAGGAACTTCCTTCATCTGGTAAGCTTCGATAACGTCGCCTTCCTTGATGTCATTGTAGTTTTGAATTGTCAGACCACATTCATAGCCCTGCTTGACTTCCTTGACATCGTCTTTGAAACGCTTCAGACTGCCCAGTTCGCCTTCGTAAACGACCACGCCGTCACGAATCAGGCGGACCTTGGAATCACGCGTAATCTTGCCGTCGATGACCATCCCACCGGCAATCGTACCAATCTTGGAAGCCTTGTAGATTTGCCGAACTTCAACCTGACCAACCGTTTCTTCCTTGTAAACCGGTTCCAGCATCCCTTTCATGGCATCTTCAACTTCTTCAATCGCGTTGTAGATGACCCGGTGCAGCCGGATATCGATGTTGTTTGATTCAGCCATGGACTTGGCCAGTGGCGTAGGGCGCACGTTAAAGCCAATGATAACGGCATTGGAAGCCTCGGCCAGCGTGACATCGGATTCAGAAATGGCACCAACGGCCTTGTGGATGATGTCAACGCGAACGCCGTCAACCTTGATCTTTTCCAACGACTGAGCCAGGGCTTCAACGGAACCTTGCACATCGGCCTTGATGATAACCGGCAGCGTCTTCATCTGACCCTTCTTCATCGTGGCAAACAAGTTGTCCAACGTAACATGACTAGTCTTTTGCCGTTCTTCAACCAAGGCGCGCTTTGCCCGTTCCTCACCAGCTGCGCGGGCCGTCTTTTCATCGTCAAAGACTACGAAGCGATCCCCGGCTTCTGGCACGTCGTTTAAACCAGTGATCTCAACTGGCGTAGATGGCGTAGCTTCCTTGATGCGGCGACCGTTTTCGTTGGTCATCGTCCGGACGCGGCCAAACGTGTTGCCGACAACGATTGGGTCACCAACATGCATCGTACCTTGTTGAACCAGCAGCGTGGCTACGGGACCGCGACCTTGATCCAGCCGGGCTTCAACAACGGAACCCGCGGCGTTTTGATCTGGATTGGCCTTCAATTCCATCATTTCGGCCTGCAGCAGAATCATGTCGAGCAGTTCATCGATGTTCTTGCCAAACTTAGCTGAGATATTGACAAAGATCGTGTCGCCACCCCAGTCTTCTGGGATCAATTCATACTGGGCCAGTTCTTCGATAACCCGGTTTGGATTGGCACCTGGCTTGTCGACCTTGTTAACAGCGACGATGATTGGCGTGTGGGCAGCCTTGGCGTGGTTGATGGCTTCAACCGTCTGTGGCATGACCCCGTCATCGGCAGCTACAACCAGGACCGTGATGTCGGTAATGTTGGCCCCACGCGCCCGCATTTCGGTAAAGGCAGCGTGACCCGGCGTATCCAAGAACGTGATCAGCTTGCCATTGTAGTCAACCTGGTAGGCACCAATTGCCTGCGTGATCCCACCAGCTTCAGAATCCGTAACGTGGGAGTGACGAATCTTGTCCAAAAGCGTCGTCTTACCGTGGTCAACGTGACCCATAACCGTAACGACTGGTGGCCGCGATACCATGTGTTCCGTATTTTGGTTTTCTTGATCAAAGAATTTGTCCAAGTCGGCAATGTCTTCTTGAACCTTTTCCTTGGCTTCGATGCCATAATCAGCGGCCAAAAGCTCAATCGTGTCTGTATCCAGGGATTGGTTTTGGTTGACCATGACGCCAAGCATGAACAGCTTCTTGATGATTTCAGCTGCTGGACGGTGCAAAAGCTTAGCCAGATCCTGCGCGTTCATGCCTTCCGTGTATTCAAGAACATCTGGCAATGGACGATCCTTACGCTGAGTTGGCTGCTGCTTTTTCACTTCGCGCATCCGTTGATTCTTGTTGTGCTTGTTGTTTTTATTGCGACGGTTCTTCTTGTTGTTCTTGTTTTTGTTGAAAACGTGAACGCCGCGGCCATTGTCATCATTGCCGCCACGGTTGTTGTTACTGTGGCGATTATTGTTTTGAGACTGCTGACCGTTTTGCGGACGGCTGTTGTGTTCTGGGCGCTTTGGCTGTTCCTGCTTTGGCTGACTGGCCTTGGCAGCGGCTGGCTTATTGGTACCCTTGGCCATGCTGCGCAGACGGTTGGCTTCTTCTGAGGTCACGGAAGACATATGACTTTTCACCGTGATTCCCTCCTTTTTGGCCATATCCACCAAGTCCTTGCTTGGCATTTTCAGCTCTTTGGCTAGTTCGTAAATTCGTTCTTTGGCCATCGAATCACGCTCCTTTATTTATTTTGTTGTTTCTTCAGCGTCGTTTGACAGTTCGATCATGCGCTTGGCAAAACCGGCCTGTTCAACGGCAACCACCGTTCGTGCCTGTCCAATCGCCTGACTTAGCTCGGCTTTATTGAATCGGCAAATCAGTGGAATTTCATAATAATTACACTTATTGATAAACTGCTTGACCGTGGAATGACCGGCGTCAGCTGCCAAAAAAACCAGCTTGGCTTGATGGTTGCGGATCGATTTTAAGACCAATCCTTCCCCAGCCGTAATCTGACGGGCACGCCGGGCTAATCCCAAAAGGTTCAAGATCTGCTGTTCTGAAGCTGTCATTAAACGTGACCGAACAGCTTGATCCGTTCCTGCAGGTGATCAGCATAGTCAATCAGCTGATCATAAAAGGCATCATCCAGCTTAACGCCGAATGCCTTATCAAAAGTGCGTTCCTTCTTTGCCCGCGTGGCAATCTTTACATCTGCGGCAATGTAGGCGCCGCGACCAGCCTTTTTACCGGTTGGGTCCACGCTGACTTCATCTTCTTTGTTGCGCACCACGCGAATCAGCTCTCGCTTGGGCATCATTTCGCCGGTAACGATGTCTTTGCGCATCGGTACTTTTCTCTTTTTCATTGTTTCACCCCGCTGCTCAATTTATTCCATTCAATCTTGCTTCAATTTCTTTTTCTATTGTAGTCTTATTCGCCATCCATTGCATCGTTTTGAGCATCATCAGCGAAATCATCAGTTTGATCTTCGACAGCCGGTGCCTCACTGGATGGCTTGATGTCAATCTTGTACTTGGTCAGCTGAGCAGCCAGACGAACGTTTTGACCACGCTTGCCGATTGCCAGCGACAACTGATCGTCCGGTACGTAGACCGTGCAGCCATGATGAACCTTGACGATCTTGTTGCCTTCGTGATCAACGCTGCCCGTATCCTCTTCTTCACCGTTGTTATCGTCAAAGTCCAGGCGGTCAACCGTAGCTGGCTTCAAGGCATTCTTGATGAAGATCGCTGGGTCAGAGCTGTATTCGATGATATCGATGTTTTCGCCGCCCAGTTGGTTGACGATTGCCTGAACCCGGGCGCCTCGTGGACCAACACAGGTACCAACCGGATCGATGTTCGGGTCTTTTGAAGCTACGGCAACCTTGGAACGATCGCCGGCTTCCCGTGCACTGCCCTTCCATTCGATTGGGCCGTTTTGTTCCTTGAGTTCGGGAACCTCTTTTTCAAACAAGCGCTTGAGCATGCCTGGATCCGTCCGGCTTACCAAGACCAGCGGACCACGGTATTGACGCTTTTGCGTGCCATCTGGCTGCTGCATTGGCTTGGCATCGGCTACCTTGTAGATGTAGACCTGGACGCGATCGTGAATCCGGTACTCTTCGTTAGGCATCGTCTGACGCTTGCTCAAGCCGGCTTCCACACCATCGCCAAGGTCAATGTAGATAAAGCGGTTGTCTTCACGAGAGACTTCCCCTTCAACCAATTCATTCAGCATTTTGTCATACTTGTTGATGACCCGGTCGCGTTCAGCCTCACGCAGTTTTTGCAGGACGATGTTTTTAGCCGTTTGCGCTGCCAGGCGGCCAAAGTCATGCGGCGTCACTTCTTCTTGGAAAGTGTCGCCCAGGCTGTAGCCATGGCTCTTTTCCCAGGCATCGTGCAGACTGATTTGTTCTTTAGGGTTTTCAACTTCGGCCACGACCGTCTTGTCAGAAAAGACCTTGAACTCACCCGTGTTTTCATCGATCTTTACTTCAACGTTGCTGGCGTTGTAGTTGGTCTTGTAGGCCTTTTCCAAAGCATCCGTCAATGCTTCGATAACGACTTCCTTCTTGATGCCCTTTTCCTTTTCCAGGACGTTCATGGCATCAAGCAGTTCTTGTGCTTGCTTTTGCTTCTTAGTGCTCATTTTGCTGCTCCTTTATTAAAACTTGATTGCTAAGCGAGCCTTGGCAATTTTTTTACGATCCAGCGTAATCGTCTTGTGTCGCGTCTTATCCAAATAATCCAAGGTTAAGCTGTCAGGCGTCAGATCAGTCATCGTACCCTCATAGACCTTGCGGCCGTCAACTGCCTGGTACAGCGAGACATGAATATATTCGTTCAGTGCCCGCTGATAGTCGCTTTCCTTTTTTAAAGGCCGTTCCGCACCTGGTGAAGATACTTCTAAAAAGTATGCCTGGGGAATCGGGTCTGGGTCGGCATTATCCAACGCCTCGCTCAGCTGATCGCTAACCGTGGCACAGTCTTCCAGCGTAATGCCGCCGTCTTTGTCGATGTAGACTCTTAAATACCAGCTTTGTCCTTCTTTGACAAATTCGATATCATACAGCTCAAAGTCATGCTCGGTCAAGATCGGCTCAACCAGCTTTTCGACCGCGTCAACCACCGTACTGCTCAAATCCGCCACCTCCAATTTCATTGCAATAAAAAGAGCGAGCATTGCTGCTCACTCCCTAACGAGTTATTCACTATTGATAGTATAGCATCTTTATTCTGGCTTAGCAACCATGAGCAGCATTTGCCCACTGATCAGACTAAAATCAAGATCGTTAAAAACCAGCCTGAAACTAATTTGATCAGATTACCAGCCATGGCAGTCAACGATTCAGCCGTGGTTAAAACAGACTGAGCTGATTTTCATCCGGCAGATCGTCTAAGACGTGATTGGCTGTCATGAACTGAATCAGCGTCTGCGAGACCTTTCCCCGCTCAGAAAGATCCTCTTTGGAAAGGAATGGCCGTTGTGCTCGAGCGGCAACGATCTGCTTGGCAACGTTGACCCCCAGACCCGGAATCGCTCTGAACGGTGCAATCAGCGAATCACCGTCAATCAGCCAGTCAGTGGCATCGGAACGATTCAGATCAACCATTTCAAAGTTGTAGCCCCGCTCCAGCATCTCGTTGGCCAGCTCCAGAATCGTCAGCAGGCTCTTGTCCTTGGCACTGGCCTCATTGCCCTGGTCATTGATCTGCTGCATCCGCGCTTTGACGGCATCCTTGCCATGAGCCATGGCCACGACGTCAAAGTCATCCGCCCGCACGGAAAAGTAGCCCGCGTAATAAACCAACGGGAAGTAGACCTTGAAGTACGCAATCCGCAGCGCCATCAAGACATATGCCGCCGCGTGCGCTCTTGGGAACATGTACTGAATCTTCAGGCAGGAATCCAGATACCATTGCGGCACCCCAGCCTGCAGCATTTTTTCCTGCCATTCATCGGGGATCCCGCGTCCTTTACGCACGTGTTCCATAACCTGAAAGGAGGTTTCTGAATCCAGGCCATAGTGAATCAAGTCGGTCATGATGTTGTCACGACAGCCGATAACGTTGGCAATCGTGGCCGTGCCGTTTTTGATCAGTTCCTGGGCATTATCCAGCCACACGCCAGTCCCATGCGAAAGACCAGAAATCTGCAGCAGCTGCGAGTAGTTCTTGGGGTGCGTGTCATCAAGCATCCCCCGTACGAACCGCGTCCCGAATTCCGGCAGCCCCAAAGTTCCCGTCTTACTTTGGATCTGTTCTTCGGTAACGCCTAAAATGTCAGGACTGGAGAACAGACTCATTACGCCCGGATCATCCATCGGTATCGTTTGGGGGTTAACGCCTGAAAGATCTTGCAAGAACCGAATCATGGTCGGATCATCGTGTCCCAGAATATCCATTTTCAAAATGTTGTCATGAATCGAATGGAAATCAAAGTGCGTGGTTTCCCAGGCCGCGTTTTGATCATCGGCTGGATACTGAACCGGCGTAAAGTCATAGATACTCATGTCATCAGGCACGATGATGATTCCAGCCGGGTGCTGACCGGTCGTTCGCTTAACGCCGGTCGCGCCTTTTGCCAAACGGTCTTCTTCGGCGCCTCTAAACTGCTGCTCGGTGTCGCGCTCAAATGCTTTTACGTATCCATAGGCAGTCTTATCGGCCACGGTTCCAATCGTCCCAGCTCGATAAACATTCTTTTCGCCGAACAGCACTTTCATATAGTTATGCGCGATTGGCTGGTAGTCGCCAGAGAAGTTCAGATCGATATCGGGAACCTTATTGCCCTTAAAGCCAAGGAAGGTCTGGAACGGAATGTCGTGACCATCTTTGATCATCAAAGTACCGCACTTGGGACAGTCTTTGTCAGGCATATCAAAGCCCGAGCTGTACTCACCTTTTGTGTAGAAATGGCTGTATTGACAGTTGGGACAGCGATAGTGCGGCGGAAAGGCATTGACTTCCGTGATCCCTGCCAGATTGGCCACGACTGATGAGCCGACCGATCCCCGCGAGCCAACCAGATAACCGTCTTTATTGGACTTGGCTACCAAACGCTGAGCAATCAGATAAATAACCGCGTAACCATTGCCAATAATTGAGTTAAGCTCCAGTTCGACCCGATCCTTGACCAGTTTTGGCAACGGATCGCCATACCAGGCATGGGCCGTATCCCAGGTTCGCTTGGCTAATTCTTCATTGGCGCCCTTCATGTTCGGCGTGTGTAGCGAGTCTTGTACTGGCCGCATCTCATCCATTTCAGCGGCCAGCCGATTGGTATTTTCCACTACGATCTCATGCGCCTTTTCCTCACCCAAAAACGCAAACTGCTTGAGCATATCATCAGTCGTGCGGAATGGAACGTCAGGCCGGCGCGTACGGTTAAGCGGATTGGCACCGCCTTGCGAATTGATCAGAATGTGACGATAGATTTTGTCTTCCGGATTAAGGTAGTGCGCGTCGCCAGTTGCCACGACCGGCTTGTCCATATCCGCGCCCAGCTTGACCATGTTTTTGATAATGTCTTCTAGATGCGCGGTATTTGAGATGATCTGCTGCTCAATCAATGGCGCGTAGTTAGGCTTGGGCTGCACTTCAATAAAGTCATAGTACTGCGCTTTTTGCTTGGCATCCGTATAGCCCTTTTCCATCATTGCAGTAAAGACCTCGCCTTTTGAGCAGGCCGTACCGATCAGCAGGCCCTCGCGATAGTGGTCGAGCACGCTGCGCGGAATCCGCGGTACCCGGTAGAAGTATTTGACGTTAGCCAATGAGACCAGTTTGTAAAGATTCTTCAGCCCCGTGTGATTCTTGGCAAAAATCGTGGCATGAAACGGTCGGCCATGACGATAGGCGCCATTGTCTGACATATGCTTGTTCAAGTCATCAACGTATTTGGCATCATAGCGCTTCTCGGCATCCCTTAAAAAGATGTGCAGCAGATGTCCCGTCGCCTCGGCATCATGGTCGGCCCGGTGGTGATGATCAAGTCCGACTTTAAACTTACGACTCAGCGTATCCAGCGTGAACCGGTGCATTTCTGGATGCAAGAAGCGCGCCAGCGGCAGGGTATCGATAACCGGAGCCGTAATGCGCGGCAAGCCATCGCGTTCATAACCGGTGTTCAAAAAGCCCATGTCAAAGCTGACGTTGTGTCCAGCCAGCAGACAGCCTTCACAAAAGTCCTGGAACATCTGAAAGACCTCAGTTTCCGATTTGGATCCCTTAACGTCCTCATCTGTGATCTTGGTCAGTTCCTTAGTTTGTTCAGAAAGCGGAAAACCTGGATCGATAAACTGATTAAACGAGTCCAACACCTCGCCATCCCGCATCTTAACGGCCGACAGCTGGATCACCTTGTCATAGATGGCTGAAAGTCCCGTCGTTTCCACGTCAAAGATGACATAGGTATTGCCTAAAAGCTCATCATGGTTTTCGTTATAGACCAGCGGAATCCCGTCATCAACGACATTCGCCTCGACTCCATATAAAATCTTGATCTTGGCATTGCCCTTTTTGTCGTGGCTGGCATTAAACGCTTCGGGGAACGCCTGGACGCCGGCATGATCGGTGACCGCAATTGCCTTCATTCCCCATTTTTCCGCCTGTTTGATGTAATCAGAAATCGAGTTGGTGGCATCCATCGTGCTCATCGTAGTATGCAGATGCATTTCAACCCGCTTCTCGCCTTCTGCAGTATCCTTTCTGGCAGGATGACTGACCTGCTGGATGGCATAGGCCATGATCGTCAAATCACGCATGTAGGTGTCTTCTTGAACCGGACCGCGTGCCTTGATCCACTCGCCTTCTTTGATTGCCGCAAACTTGGCCTCGTCTTCTTTGTTGTTGGAGAACTTCTTAATGGCAAACGATGACGTGTAGTCGGTTACTTCCAAAATCAGCAATTGCCGGCCACTGCGCAGCTCACGGACTTCTTTTGAAAAGACGTAGCCTTCCACGACCACGTTGCGCTCTTCTTCAGTAATCTCAGCCATCCGTCGTACCGGCTCTTTGGGATTGATCGGCTTGCCAATGACCAGCGGACCATCGCCCAGATCAGGCAGCGCGGATTCCTGCTGCTTTTTTTCGGCCTTTTGCTGCTGCAGGCGCTCCATGGCTTTTTTAACCAGCTCCTGGTCCTGCTGCTGCTGTTTGGCCTTGAGCTCCTTGATTTTTTGTTCGGAAGCTGACTGATCGACCAATGGATGAATCCGAAACTGTGGAAAACCGACTTTTTGATAGCCTTCTTCAATTGCACTTAAAAGGTTCTTGACAAAAAAGTCTTTGATGGCCTCGTTTTCCAACAGCAGCTGCACTCGGTTGCCATCGACTTCAGGAATCGTCTTGGCGCAGACCTCGCGTGCCATTGGGGATTCACCGACTTCGGCATCGACTACGTATGACCAATAGTCGCCGATTGCCTTAGCATCCAATTCATCAGTCGGCGTATCGATTCTGACTTTGGCATCCACGCCCGCCAGCTCGCGAAAACTGATCTGCAAAGCTGAGACGAACTGGCGAAACAATTCATAAGGCATTACCTTGCGCAGGACGATATCAAATTCCCAGCACTTGGACTTGCGGTGAACGATTACCTGCTTGATCTTGCCGTCTTTAAAAGCAGGATCGTCTTTAGCCATGTTCAGCTGATCCAGCAAGTGTTCAAACAGTTCATGTCGTGATAACTCCACTCCAATGCTCCTCTCTGATTTCATTAAAAAAAGCGGCTAAAAGCAGAATCTATTCTACCTTTAAACCACCTTTTGTAAAGTCTGCCGCTCAATAATCAGTCAGCGGCTGTTTCGGTAGCTGGCGTCAGCTGCTTAAGCAAAATGCCAACCGTGTTTTTAATTTCTTCCTGCTTGATTTCAATCGTTTCGCCGGTCTTGCGAATCTTGACTTCAACGATCCCTTCGCTGGCTTTCTTGCCGACCGTGACCCGCAATGGCAGACCAATCAGATCGGCATCGGCAAACTTAACGCCGGCCCGTTCCTTACGATCGTCGAGCAGTACTTCATAACCAGCCGCTTCCAAAGTCTTGGTGATGTTTTCAGCCATCTGCATCTGCTCTTCGTTTTTAGCGTTAACCGGAATTACGTGCACGTCAAATGGCGCGATACTGTCCGGCCATGCCAGCCCATGTTCGTCAGCCGTCTGTTCAGCAACTGCCGAGAGCAGCCGTGAGACACCGATACCATAGCAGCCCATCACCATATCGGTTTGCCGGCCGTTTTGATCCAGCACCTGTGCACCTAAAATCTTGGAATAATGCGTACCAAGCTTGAAGATGTGCCCCAGCTCGATTCCCCGCGTGAACTTGATTGGCTGACCATCTGGCGCGATTTCGCCTTCTTGAACGTTACGGAAGTCGCCGAACTCATCAACGCGGAAGTCGCGATCTAAATTGGCGTTGACGTAGTGGAAGCCGTCTTCATTAGCACCGCAGGCCATGTTGACCAAGACTTTGACGTAGTTGTCGGCCAGGATCTTGACTTCTTCACCCACGCCGACGGGACCAAGCGAACCAGGATGCGCACCCAGATATTTTTCCGCGTCTTCTTCAGTGGCCAGACTAAGCTCTTCGCAGTCCAGCGCGTTTTCGACTTTGGTTTCGTTGACCTCGTCATTGCCGCGCATCAATACCAGTACCGGCACCGTTTCTTCTTCATCCATCTTAGCCATGTACAGCATCGACTTGATGATCTGACTGCTTTCCAGCCCCAGACTTTCGGCTGCCTCATCAACGCTGTGCGCACCTGGCGTAGCCTGTTTTTGCAGTTCAGCCGGGTCAGCCGTTTGCTGGACGCCGACAAACTTGCTCGTGGCTTTTTCCAGGTTGGCAGCATAGGTTCCATCCGTGTAGGCAATCGTATCCTCCCCAACCTCAGCTGGTGCGGAGAATTCCTGGGAGTTCTTGCCGCCCATCGTACCAGAATCAGCCAGGATCACCTTGTAGTCCAGGCCAATCTTGTCGAAGATATTGCGGTATGCCTTAGCCTGCAGACTGTATGCCTCATCCAGACCAGCTTGGTCAGCAGAGAAAGAGTAGCCATCCAGCATTTCGAATTCCTTACCCCGCAGAATACCGTAGCGTGGCCGATCCTCATCACGGAACTTATCTTGCAGCTGGTAGACGACTAAAGGCAGCTTCTTATATGACTGCACGCTGTCACGCAAAATACTGGTGATCGTTTCTTCATGCGTTGGTCCCAGGATGAATTCACGATCGCGGCGGTCCTTGAGCTTAAACAGGTTGTCGCCATAGCTTTCGTAGCGGCCCGACTTCTTCCACAGATCGGCAGGCAGCAGTGCCGGCAGCATCATTTCAACGGCACCGGCCTTTTCCATTTCTTCGCGAATGATGTTTTCAACCTTGCGAATCACGCGGTAGGCCATTGGCAGATAAGCCCAGACCCCGGCAGAGACCTGATAGATGTAGCCAGCCCGCACCATCATCTTATGACTGAGCGCTTCGGCATCAGCTGGTGCTTCTTTTTTGGTAGGAATCAAAATCTTTGATTGCTTCATAATTTAAAAAAATACTCCTTTGAACGGCTTCATGAAACGGAGCCAAGATTTTTAATGAATAAAGTAGCGTTGAATATCGTTCCAAGTAACCAGAATCATCAACAGCATCAAAAAGGCAAAACCAATAATCGTAACGATCCCCTCAGCTTTTTCGGGAATCGGCCGCCTGATGACCGCCTCGATAATGTTCAATAACAGCTTACCACCATCAAGAGCGGGAATTGGCAGCAAATTGACGATTCCCAGGTTGATCGACAAGAGCGCCAGGAAATTAAGCACGCCATTGATCCCCAATGCAGTCGCCTGCGAGGTGCCGGCATAGATCGCGACCGGTCCACCCAAGTCGTTGAGGCTAAAGCCATGTGTAAACATGTGACCTAAGACGCTGAAAATCAGAGTACCGGCCTGGACGAACCGCTGCCAGCCAAACGTGATTCTTGATTTGGCATCGGTTTTTTGTTCTTCAATAATGCCGACCTGACCAACCGTCTCATTCCCTTGCTTGACCTTTTTAGGCGTCATCGTCGTGGTATGCTGATGACCATCGCGCTGATACTCAACCGTCAGCTTTTTGCCGGGATTACCCGAAATTTCAGTTGCCAAAGCAGTCCAGTTCTTGGTTTTTTTACCATTGATCTCGGTAATCCGATCACCGGTCCGCAAACCTGCCTTAGCCGCTACCGAGTCGGAACGAACCGCTCCCAGTCGATTGCTGTTGGTTGGAATACCGCTAAGCGTAAAGCCCAGAATAATAAAGACGACCAAAGACAGCAAGAAGTTGTTGAACGGCCCCGCGAAGTTGGTCAGCATGCGATTACCCAGACTGGCAGAACGAAACTGCACGTCTTTAGGCGCAATCTGAACAACCGTGCCGTCATTTTCGATAATCGTAGCGTCATGATCGACAGCGTATGTTTTGACCGCGCTTTCATCACCATTGACATACCCTTTGATCCATAAGCCTTCATTCAGGTCATGATCAATCAGCTGCAATGGGATGCCTTGAAACAGCGTGTTTTTATCACTGGTATTGATGCTGGTGACTTTTTGCTGGTCATTGAGCTGAATGGCAACCGGCGTTCCGGGACGCAGCGACTCTTCATCTTCTTCATCAGCACCTGCCAATCGGACATACCCGCCCAATGGCAGAATCCGGATCGTATAGGTCGTGCCGTTTTTGCGATGCCACCAGATCTTGGGACCCATGCCAATCGAAAATTCACGAACCAGAATCCCGGCCCGCTTGGCAAAGTAGTAGTGGCCATATTCATGCACCAAGACCAGCAGTCCAAAGACAATAATAAAGGTAATAATCGTTAATATCACAGAATCGCCTCACCTTTCGGCCAGCTTAGATAATCCCCAGCAGGTACAGCGCCGGCATGACCAGCAGCATGCTGTCAAACCGGTCTAAAATACCACCATGGCCAGGCAGGATCTTACCGGAGTCCTTAACGCCGTAGAATCGCTTGAGTGCTGATTCGACCAGGTCGCCAAATTGACCCAGAATAGAAAGCAGCAGCGTCAAAAAGACCATCACGCCCCAGTTGTGGTAGCCAACCGGGAAGAAATAAAGATAAACGGCCAGAACCACCGTGGCCAAAAGCGTGCCGCAGATCGAGCCTTCCCAGGTTTTATTCGGACTGACGCGCGGTGCCAGTTTATGCTTGCCCAGCTTGCGGCCAAACAAGTAGGCCCCACTGTCAGTCAGCCAAACAATCAGCATGGCATACAAAAGTGTCGTAAAACCAACGGCCCGGGCTGCCAAGAAATTGTTAAAGCCAATGCCGATGTAGAGCATGCCCAAAGCCAAGACGCCGGCATCGTCAAAGCTGAAGCGCTGTTTATGCACAACCGTATGCAGCAACAAAAGCAGCACCATTACGTACATGGCAAACAGCCGCGTAATGTGACTCGGCAAAAAGCCCAGCCAGCTGTTAGGCAGGACCATGATTGCCACGCCAATGTAGCTGACGATCGCTGGAAAAGACGTCAAAAACATCTTTTTCATGCTCAGAATCTCGCCCATTGCGATCATGCCTAATGCAACTGCTGCAATCGTTAATGGCCAGCTGCCGTAGACAATCAATGGAATAAAGATCGCCAAGGCAACGATCGCCGTAATAATCCGTGTTTTCACTAATCTTCACCCGTTTCTATTTATTTACCAAACCGCCAAAACGACGGTGCCGCCCTTGAAAATCAATCAGACAGCGTTTCAGCGTCTCGCCATCAAAGTCTGGCCAGTGTTCTGGTACGAACAGCAGCTCACTGTAGGCAATCTGCCAAAGCATAAAGTTCGAGATCCGCTCTTCGCCGCTGGTCCGAATTAAAAGATCAGGATCGGCAAACTCGCCCAGCTGTGCTGACATCAGATGTCCGCTGATCGTATCTTCAGTGATGGAAGCAGGATCAAGTTCGCCAGCTGCGGCCTGTTGTGCGATTGACTGCACGGCCCGTTTGATTTCATCACGCGCACCATAGTTAAGTGCGAAGTTTAGAATCATGCCGTCACAGTCCTTGGTATCTGCCATCGCATCGTTAACGGCTTTTTGCGTTTTTTCCGGCAGCTTGGTGATATCGCCCATAACCGTTACCTTAACGTTATGCTTAACCAGATCTGGCACAAACGTATTAAAGAAACGAATCGGCAAATCCATCAAGTAGCTGACTTCGCTTTCTGGCCGTTTCCAGTTTTCCGTTGAAAAAGCGTAAAGCGAGAGTACTTTTACGCCAAGGTCGCTGGCAGCAATCGTGACTTTCTTCACCGTCTGCATGCCCTGCTTGTGACCCGCAACGCGAGGCAGGTGTCGCGCCTGCGCCCAGCGGCCATTGCCATCCATGATAATGGCGACATGAGCTGGGATGCGGGACATATCCAATTGCAGCTCGTCTGCCGCCTGGTGATTCTTGTTAAACAAGAACAACCCTCCATTTCCGCATTGTTTTTAATTGCAACACTTTTCATTTTACCAGAAATCTAGGCCTGACTCTACATTTGTAACCAACTATGCATAATATTAAGCCAGATTTTAACAGATCAAGCGCGGCCCTCAGTAAAAATAAAAAGAAACCAACGCGAAGTGCGCTGATTTCTCTTTCGAATTAGAATATAGAACTTAACCTTCCATTAGTTCTTTTTCTTTTTCGTCGGCAATCTTTTCCAGGTTCTTGATTCCTTCATCAGTTTCTTTTTGAACCTTGTCTTCCAGCTTGTGGAATTCATCATCGTTAAAGTCGCCGTTCTTGTTACCCTTCTTCAGGTCGTCCATAGCTTCGCGCCGCACGTTACGAACCGCAACCTTGGCCTTTTCCAGTTCCGCCTTGACCTGCTTGACCAGTTCCTTACGCCGTTCTTCAGTCAGCTGTGGAATTACCAGCCGAATTGCCGAACCGTCGTTTTGTGGCGTCAAGCCCAGATTGGAAGCATAGATTGCCTTTTCGATTTCACCAAGCAGACTTTCATCATATGGTGAGATCAGCAGTTGCCGTGCTTCTGGAATCGTAATCGAAGCAACCTGATTCAAAGGCGTTGGCACACCGTAGTACTCAACTTTAACCGAGTTCAGCAAGCTGGCGTTGGCGCGACCGGCCCGAATATCAGCCAGTGCCCGCCGCAATGCGTCCCCAGACTTACTCATCTTTTCTTTAGCTTCTGCCAGGATTTGTTTACCTTCAGCCATTATTTATTCCCCCTCAATCGTGGTCCCAATCTCTTCGCCTTTAACGACACGGACAATGTTGCCAGGCGTGTTCAGATTGAAGACTACCAATGGAATGTGATTGTCCATTGACAGCGAGCTGGCAGTGGAGTCCATCACTTGCAGGTGTTTGTCCAAAATGTCCATGTGCGTCAGATGATCAAACTTAACGGCATCCTTGACCTTGTTTGGATCAGCAGAGTAGACGCCGTCAACGCCATTTTTAGCCATCAAGATTGCATCGGCATCCATTTCGGCAGCCCGCAATGCAGCCGTCGTGTCAGTCGAGAAGTATGGCGAGCCCGTACCAGCAGAGAAGATTACCACGCGACCCTTTTCCAGGTGACGGATGGCCTTGCGACGAATGTATGGTTCGGCAATCTGACGCATTTCAATGGCCGTTTGAACTCGTGTTGGCACCCCAACTGATTCCAGCGCATCCTGCAGCGACAGACCGTTCATGATCGTCCCCAGCATGCCGATGTAGTCAGCTTGAGCACGTTCCATTCCCATTTGTTCGCCGGTAACGCCGCGCCACATGTTGCCACCGCCGCAGACGATGCAGACTTGAACGCCCAAATCGCAGACCTGCTTGATTTCTTCAGCGATCTTCTTGATTACCGGCGGATTGATACCAAAGCCTTTTTCACCCGCCAAAGCTTCACCACTGAGCTTCAAAACGATCCGGTTGTATTTTACTTTAGACATTTGAAATTCCTTCCTGCTATGCATGATTTTGCAAAAAAAGCGCACCGATGTCATCGACCAGTGCGCAATTTCGTCAATTAACGAATTACTTCAGTTGTTCCTTGACTTCAGCAGCCAGGTCGCTTTGCTTCTTTTCGATACCTTCACCGACTTCGTAGCGGATGAAGCTCTTCAGCTTGCCACCCTTGGATTCAACGTATTCAGCAACCGTTACGTCTGGGTCCTTGACAAAGTCTTGGTCTGCCAGGCAGATTTGGGACAGGAACTTGTTAAGACGGCCTTCAACGATCTTGTCAACGATCTTTTCAGGCTTGCCTTCGTTCAGCGTTTCTTCCTTGAAGACTTCGCGTTCGTGAGCCAGACGATCAGCTGGAACTTCTTCGCGCGTCATGAATTCTGGGTTAACGGCAGCAACGTGCATGGCAACGTCTTTAGCCGTTTCTTCGTCAGCGCCTTGCAGAACGACCAGCGCAGCAATCCGACCGCCTTGGTGCAGGTAAACACCAAAGTTGTCGCCGTCTTCCTTGTTAACAAAGGCAAAGCGACGCAGAGAAACCTTTTCACCAGTCTTTTGCGTCGTGGAGATCAGGTCATCGTTCAGCGTACCGTTGGCCGTCTTGGAAGCCAAAGCAGCGTCCAGGTCAGCTGGCTTGTTTTCCAGCAGCACCTTGGTAACGTCAGCCAGTGATTCCTTGAATGGGTCAGAAGCAGCCACAAAGTCCGTTTCTGAGTTCAATTCAACGATAACTGCCGTGTTGCCGTCAACAGCAATGTTGGTCAGACCTTCAGCAGCGATGCGGTCGCTCTTCTTGGCAGCCTTGGCAATCCCCTTTTCACGCAGCCAGTCCATTGCCTTGTCCATGTCGCCATCACTGGCAACCAGTGCCTTTTTAGCGTCCATGATTCCGGCACCGGACTTCTTCCGCAGTTCCATTACTTGCTTAGCTTTGATTTCAGCCATGAGTACGTCTCTCCTTAAAAATAGTTGTTTTTAATGAAAAAGGCTGTTTTGCGCTTAGGCCAAAATGGTCCAAACTGCAAAACAGCCCAAGCGTTAACTAATTTGGTTAGTTGTTGCCTTCAACGCTGTTCTTCAGATTTTGCAGATCGTCTGAAGAAACTTCCTTTGGTTCGTCAGCAGCTTCAACGACTGCTTCGGCTTGCTTGGCATCGTCTTGGCCTTGCTTGCCTTCGATGACAGCATCTGCCATCTTAGCCGTGATCAGACGAACGGCACGAATAGCATCATCGTTGGATGGGATGATAACATCAACATCGTCAGGGTCAGTGTTGGTGTCAACCATGGCAACGATTGGAATGTGCAGCTTTTGAGCTTCCTTAACAGCGATTTGTTCCTTGTGTGGGTCCACAATGTACAAAACGTCTGGGATGCGTGGCATGTCTTCAATACCGCCCAGGAAACGTTCCAGCTTTTCGCGTTGCTTAGTCAGCACGGAAACTTCCTTCTTTGGCAGTACGTCGAACGTACCGTCTTCGCTCATCTTCTTCAATTCCTTCAGGCGAGCAATCCGAGATTGGATCGTCTTCCAGTTGGTCAGGGTACCACCCAGCCAACGGTGGTTGACGTAGTATTGACCTGCACGCACAGCTTCTTCTTCAACAGAGTCTTGTGCTTGCTTCTTCGTACCAACGAACAGAACAACGCCGCCCTTAGCAGCAACGTCCTTCATGTAGTCGTAGGCAGTGTCGATCATCTTGACCGTCTTTTGCAGATCGATAATGTAGATGCCGTTGCGTTCCGTAAAGATGAATGGCTTCATCTTAGGGTTCCAGCGACGAGTTTGGTGACCAAAGTGGACACCGGCTTCAAGCAATTGCTTCATGCTAACAACAGACATGAATCATACCTCCAAATAGTTTTTTCCTCCCTGCCGTTCATCTGTCAGGGGCACCAATTGGCACTTCCTCTGACATCCCGCCAGGTGTGAATTGGGCATTTAGCACCGACTGATAGTATACAAAAAAAGACCTGCCACCGCAAGCCTTTTTTCTTCAATTATTTGAATTAGTCAAACTTAACCAGCTTATCAGAAGTCCCCGTTTCAATCAGGTCTTTGTTGGCTGACAGACTGAACTTAACCATGTTCTGAACGGCAATGTTGGTGTAGAAAGCCGTGTGTGGCGAAATCAGAACGTTTTCACGCGAATTGAGATTCCAGAATTCTGGATAGGTCATGTTCTTGCCCACCATGTTGTGGTTAAAGACTTTGGTTTCGTCTTCCAAAACATCCAATGCCGCCCCGGCAACCTTGCCAGAGTCAAGCGCATCGATCAAGGCCTGCTCGTCAATCAGTGGACCACGCGATGCATTGACGATAAAGACGCCATCGCGCATCTTATCGAAGGCTGCTTTGTTCAGCATGTGCTCAGTTGATGGGAACAGCGGAATATGCAGCGTAACTACCGTGGCCTTGGCATAGAGCTCATCTAAAGTGTCAACGTAAAGGCCTTCTTTTTCCAGTTCAGGATTGTGATAAACGTCATAGGCGATTACTTTGGCGCCAAAGCCCTTGTAGATATCGATTGCAACGCGGCCAATGTGACCAGTCCCGATAACGCCGACCGTCTGCTGGTTCAGTTCTTGAGAAATCTGTGGGGCCCAGCGGAAGTCGCCACGTTCAAACTTGTGGAAGTATTCCTTGGTCCGCCGCAGCAGGTTCATCAATTGCGTAACGGAAAATTCCGCGATGGCTGCTGGTGAATATACCGGTACGTTGGTAACCTTAAACCCATACTTCTTAACCGTAGCCGGGTTCATGTTGTCAACCCCAACGTTGCGCAGTGAGACATTGTGAATGCCATAGGAGTCCAGCTTTTCAAAAACCGCATCGGTATATGGCTTTTGCTGGTAGACAACTACCCCATCAAAGCCTTTTGCCATTGCGACCGTTTCATCATCCAACAGCTGGTCGGTGATTTCAACGTCAACTTCTGGATTTTCTTGTTCCCATTCCTTAACGAAAGGTTTTTCATCTTCACGAATACCATAAGCTAAGATCTTCATTGATTTCATACCTCCGATTGGCTTAGTTGTTTTTCATCGTTACTTCCAGTATAACCCAAAAGTTCATAGTTTAACAATTTTAGCTATTTTTGTTTATGAAAGCTCTTCAAAAGAAACCTAAATGATGAGAAAACGCTTCTAAAATTCCAATTTCATAATCAAAAAAAACACGATGTCTGCAAAACATCGTGTCAAAATTATTATCCTAGTTTAACCAGTTTGTCGCTGGCTCCCGTCAAGATCAATTCACGACTGGCATCCAGACTCTGCTCAACCATATTGCGCACGGCTTCATCGGTATAGAATGCAGTATGCGGTGTAATCAAAACGTTCTCGCGCGATTCAAGATTATCAAATGCCGGATAGTTGGACGGCTGATTGGCCATATCCTTGTTAAAAATCTTGGTCTCATCTTCCAAGACATCCAGGGCAGCCCCACCAACCTGGCCGCTATCAAGCGCTTCAATCAGATCCTGCTCATCGATTAAAGAACCGCGCGACATATTAATGATCAAAACACCCTTTTGCATTTTGGCAAAGGCATCCCGATTGAGCATGTGGTAGGTTGACTTAACGGCTGGCACGTGCAAAGAGAGCACCGTCGACTCTTTATACAGCTCATCTAAAGAATCAGTAAACACGCCAGCCTTAACCAGATCTGGCTTGGGACGGTGATTGTAGACCATCACGCGGGCACCAAAACCGCGGCAGATATGCGCCATTACCCGGCCAATGTGACCAGCCCCGACAATGCCGACCGTCTGTTGATTAAGCTCTTTAGAAATATTGGGAGCCCAGCGATAGTCGCGCTTGGCAAACTTAGCCTGGTACTCCTTGGTCCGCCGCAAAAGATTCAACAGCTGCGTGACGCCAAATTCAGCAATGGCAGCTGGCGAGTAGACCGGTACGTTGGTAATCTTAAAACCGTATTTAACGGCAGCCTCAACGTCAACGTTATCAATACCGACATTGCGCAATGAAAGGTTGTGAATGTTCATTTCATGCAGCCGTTTTAAAAGATCAGCCGAGTAGCTTTTCTGCTGGTAGGCAACCACGCCATCGCAGCCCCTGGCCAGTTCAGCCGACTCAACGTCCAGCAGCTTGCCGGTACAGATCAGCTCAACGTCTGGATTGGCCCATTGCCAGTTTTTAATATAAGGGCGTTCGTCTTCACGAATCCCGTACGCAATAATCTTCATATCTCAAATTCCTCCACTACATAAACAAATCTTTATCTCCAAAAACCGATTATACAGACAGATCTGCTTGAATGGAAGAATCTTTAATCAAATTTTAATATTATGAGCACGCAGATAAGCGATTTTCTTAGCGCGCGACTGATGTTTAAAATGCCATTCCGCACTCAGCGCATCATGCTGATTATCAAACTCCTCATAGTACAAAAGCTTGAGCGGATGACGTTTCTGCGGTCGGGTATACTTGGCTCCCTTGCCGGATTGATGCATCGCAAACCGGCGCCAGACATCCGTGGAGTAGCCGCCATAAAGCGTGTGATCCGCGCAATAGAGCACGTAAAAATAATAATGCTGCTCAGATATTTGAGCCATTAAGCATCGCCTGCACTTCCGGACCATACTTACCATCTTCGCCCGCCACGATCAACGGTGGCATAATCCGCGTACCATTCGGCTTGCCGTCTTTAATTGCCTCAATCAGCACCATATTGGCCTCCATGCCTGGTTTGGGATATACGAACTTGATCCGCTTGGGTGCCAATCGATGAGCCGTCATTGTCGCTAAGATTTCCGGCAGGCGGTCCGGTCGATGAACCAGATAGCCGCGTCCATTCATCTTCAAAAGGCCGCTCATCCGATCACAGACCATTGCCAGATCAATCGTCAATTCATGACGGGCAATGGCCAGATAGCGATTTGGATTTTTTTGACTGGCCGGCGCGTTCTTAAAATAAGGCGGATTGCACACGACCACATCGGCTCGATCCTTGGCTACGTATCGATAGACGTTGGCAACATCATCATTGATCACTTCATAGCGGGCTGTCAGATCATTTAAGGCTACTGATCGCCGAGCCATGTCAGCCAGTCGTTCCTGCAGCTCGATTTCATAAAAATGCCCGCCCAGCTTATGATGCAAAAACAAACCGATTGCACCATTCCCGGCACACAGATCCACGATTTTGATTTTTTGACGCTGATTTGGCCGCACAAAATCAGCCAGCAGCACGGCATCTAATGAAAAAGCAAAAACTTCACTGGATTGAATGATTTGTACTCCTTGCGCGCTGAGCTGATCAATGCGCTCGTTTGGTTTAAGCTGAACGGTTGTCATATTTTTCCTCACTTGGTTGCTAATAATTTACTGTAGCTGTATATGTTTGCTTGCATGTTTGAGTATGGTTCGTCATACTAAATATATAAAATTACTTTAAAAATTGGGAGTTGTTTAAATGCTCTATGATTTCTTGGTTCATCTGGTCAATCCGCTGTTAACGCTGTTTAACGGCCGGCCTCAGATTGAACATAAAGATCGCCTTCCCGAGGGTAACTATATTATCGTCGCACCGCACCGCACCTGGATGGACCCGGTTTTATTGGCTCTGGCCGTCTATCCTAAGAAATTTACGTTCATGGCCAAAGAAGAGCTGTTCAAAGGGCGCTTTGCCAACTGGTTTCTGCGTAAACTGGGTGCCTTTCCGGTCAACCGTAAGAATCCCGGCCCCTCTGCCATCAAAACCCCAGTCAGGCTGCTGAAAAACAGTGATCGCTCAACCATCATCTTTCCGACCGGCTCGCGCTACTCCAGCAAGATCAAAGGCGGCGCGCTGATTATCGCCAAAATGGCCAACGTGCCGCTGGTGCCCGCCGTCTACCAGGGACCATTGAAGCTAAGCGGTATCTTTAAACGGCAAAAGCGCAAGATCAGTTTTGGCGAGCCAATCTATATTGACCGTAAAATGCGGCTGACCGATGAGAATCAGCAAGAACTGGAACGCCAGATGCAGACGGCATTTGATCAGCTGGACAACGAGCTGGATCCCAATTACCACTACTACATGCCCGAAAAACCAAAAGACGACGATTTTTAATCGGGCTTATCAATTTTAAATTAAGTCTTGACTTTAGCCTGACAGCTAGCCACTAAAAATCAGTCAGACTGACCAGGATTTTCGTCAATATTAATCAAAAAGGATCGATGCAGTGCACCGGTCCTTTTTAATTGCTATTTGCCTGCCTTGCGCGCTTGAGCCTTCATCGCTTGCATCATTTGGTGCAGTTTGCGATCTGAAGGTTTTTGGCCCATTTGCATCATCATCGTCCGCAGCATATCTTCAGAAATCGGCGGATTGTTACGCAGGTAGTTTTCCATGTATTTCCGAGCACCAAAGAAGCCAACCAAAAGGCCAACCAGCAGCGCCAGGATGATCAACATGATACTAAGCCCAGTACTCATGGATGTTTCCCCCTTATTTTAGATAACGATACTAATGTTACACGATATCGGCGTCAAATAAAAGACGCATTCGATGAATTAATCATTGAATCAGTCGTCACGCAGCCCTTTTTTGCGTTGAATCTGCCGAACTTTTTCCGGTGTAACCTCTTTGCCATCCTTATCAAAGATCCGCATCATCTCAATATTTGAGCGAAAAGCCTCTCGGAAATTCTTGAGATATTGATCGCGCAGCTGTTTGCGTTCAGCTTTTTCCGCCGCGGTCAGTCCTTCCGCTTTGTTTTTGTGTGCCAGCTCATTGATTCGTTTGAGCAGCTTTTCTTGTGCTTGTGAATCAGCCATAATTTTCTTCCCCTCTGCCTTAAACAGCGATTTTTACGTTACTTAGTGTAGCGAACGCCGCATTATTTAGCAAGCAATCCGCGCCGTTAAGTTTCAACGAACGTATGTTTGAAAATATTTGGCAAGTATGATATAATTGCTCCAAATCTGAAAATGAGGTGGCAACATGGTAAAAACAGCAGCCAGCAAGCAAATGGCCGTTCTCAGCTACATTCATCAACAGGTCGCCACTCACGGCTATCCGCCAACCGTTCGCGAAATCTGTAAAGCTGTCGGCCTTTCATCTACATCTACCGTTCACGGGCATATCAATCGGCTTATCAAGAAGGGGTACCTGCAAAAGGATCCTTCCAAGCCGCGTGCCCTAGAGATTACGCCCGCCGGCATGGATGTCTTGGGAATTGCGCCAAAGCAGGAAAAAATTCCATTGTTAGGAATCGTTGCTGCCGGTGAGCCGATTCTCGCTGTCGAAGATGCAACCGATTATTTCCCAATCCCGCCTTCGATTCCGGACCATAACGATCTATTTATGCTGCAGATTCAAGGTAATTCCATGGTCAACATGGGGATCTTAAACGGCGACAAGGTTATCGTTCGTAAACAGGATACCGCTAAAAATGGCGATATCGTAATTGCCATGAATGATGACAACGAGGCTACCTGCAAGCGTTTCTTCAAGGAAAACGGTCATTATCGCCTACAGCCGGAAAACGACACAATGGCCCCAATCATCTTGGATCAGGTAACTATTTTAGGCAAAGTCGTCGGGCTTTTTCGCGACAGTATCTACTAAAAAAGAGATGGGAATTTCCATCTCTTTTTATTATGGTCTGATTATCATCCGCTAGCGAAAAAGTTGTAGCTATCGTTGCTTGTCAACGTATTGGCGCTGATGATTCTTTTGACCAGCTAAGACGAAACGAGCCGGATCCGCACTGATGTCGTACTCAACATCTGCTTTATTCATTCCTAACTGGTCATTGAACTGCTGCTCATAGGCCGCAATCGAAATCAGCTGGCGTTCACTGAGATCTCCAGCCACGTTGCTCAGCTGTTCTTGATAGCCAGGCTGCAGAATCCCGCTGTAAAACTCGCCTTCCGCACCGGATCCATAGCTAAACAGGCCGATGCGCTCACCTTGCTTTAGATCAGGGTCATTTTGCAAAAGCGACATCAAGCTTAAATAAAGCGAACCGGTATAGAGATTGCCGACCCGGCGGCTGTAGTTTTGGCTGGCCAGCAGTGCCTTGCGCAGACGCCAGGCCGTTTGATCATCCCGTTCACCCAAGACAGCTTCCAAAGCTTTTTTGCCCATTTTAGTGAATGGCAGATGAAAAGCGATTGCCGCAAAATCATCCAGCTTGCGATCCGTTAATTTTTCATAGCGACTCAGCGTATGCTTGAAAAAGTCAATGTAGACGTTGGTCGAATACTTGCCATCGACCATGGCTTCAGTAGCATAAAGCGGCCGCCAAAAGTCCATCACGTCTTGCGAATAAGCAACGCTGGTCCGTTCAATTGCCAGGATCCTCGGTGCAGCCGTAATCAGCATGGCAACGGCCCCTGCTCCCTGCGTAACCTCGCCAGCCGTCTTTAAGCCATAACGCGCCACGTCAGCTGCAATTACCAAAACCGCCTTTTCTGGCTCCAGTGCCACCTGTCCTCTGGCAAACTGAATCGCAGCCGTTGCTGAATAACAGGCTTCCTTAACTTCAACGGTCCGTACATAGTCATCCAGATTCAGCAGCCGCTTAACATAGATTGCGCTGGCTTTGGAGTTGTCGATTCCTGATTCGGTAGCAACGATCACCGTGGCAATGCGCTCTCGATCACGTTCATTCAGCATTTTGTCGGCAGCAGCAGCTCCCAGTGTCACGATATCCTGCGTAGGTGGCAAAACCGCCTGCTCGCTTTGGCCAATGCCAATTAGATATTTATTGGGGTCAACGCCGCGCACTTTTGCTAATTCTGCCAGGTCAATATACTCTGACGTTGTCGCAAACGCCATCTTATCAATTCCGATCTTCATCTGCACTCACCTAGTCTACATCGGCAATCGGATTTTCTTTAGTCAAGTAGTGTGGTGCACTCGGCTTTTGACCAAAGTAGTGCTCAATCAGCTTTTGCAGCTCATCCATCGCCTCATGCGTCCGCAGAATCTGATCCTCATTAACTGCTTCCATAACGATGACCACGTTTTTAGAATCACTGGTCAGCATCGTGCGTTGAGCATCACGCCAGTTTAGACTGCGGCAAACGGCACCTTCATCGTCATAATAGATAATCTCGCCTTCCCGAGCCGGATCATCCTTGTCGGCACCCACCGGCTGGAAGCTTTCGCCGCCCTTAGCCTTGCCCAGATGCATGTCACCGGCAATCTTGTCACGGTCTTCGATGCCAACCGGAACGCCATAGCGCAGTGAGATGCTGTTGTAGACGTCAACCAATGGCTCAATCGGCTCAAACACGTGGCCTTGGCTGGCTCGTTTCAGCAGTGCCTCAATTGATGCCCGGGCCCCCTTACGCTTAGGGAACTTGGCATAGGCATCGCGCCATTGAGCAACGACCGGATTTTCACGGAAGGTTTCTTCTTTAGTGAACTTAGCTGATTCGGCAGTCGCCTGCTTTAACAATTCAGCTCGTTCCGCTTTATTTTCATCAGTATCATGATTGTCGATGCCATCAACGTACATCACGGCAACCTGCGCTTCTGGAAAGACTTCCCAAAAACTGTCATCTACTACGACACGCTTCATAAGAAAAACTCCTTTATCAATTAAATATCTTTATTATATACGTCCAACACCGCTAATAGTCTCTTTGACCGCCAGCCTTAACAAAATCCCAGTCTTTTTCCAGATTTTGTCGCATCCGCTGCAGGTAGTCATGAGCCTGCTCAGCTTCTTGGGGCGAAAAGCCTTGCAAAGCCACTTCATTGGAATGCTCGTTTTCACGAATGATAAACGGGTATAATTCCGCTCCTTTTTTCGTAACGTACATTCGCTTGATGCGGTGATTGGTTGGATCAGAACGCCGAATGATCAAGCCGTTTTTTTCCAGTTTGGCAACTGCTCTGGCAATCGTCGTTTTATCCATCAAGATTAATTTTGCCAAATCTCGTGCAATAATTCCAGGATGCTCATAGATTCGAACCAGATATACGAACTGACCGCGTGCCAGATCCAGCTTCTTAAACTCCGCGTTGGCCATGGCGTCCAAGGCTCGTGATGCCATCCCCATCTCGCGTAATACATCGATCAAAGCTTTTCCCCCTTTCTTGCTCAATTATTATATCGATTATCGGTTGCAATTGCAACTTTAAACCAAAACATGAAAATTATTCACGAATTTTCTTATAAAATTTCAGATTAGGGGTTTTCTTTTACACGGCAGTATAGTAATATAATTAACCGTAAGGAGTGCCGACATTCACTTCTTTCTTGACTACCAGCTATTTGGTACGGTTCCGTTTCTTTAAACTGCGGGGAATCGTTATCTGATAGCTTTTTTTATTTATACATATTGAATAGTCACCATCAACTATAATCAGCGTCAAACTGCTGGCAGGTTAATTCAGGAAAATCCTCGTGGTCGCAAACCTACTGGACCTGTGAAAATTCAAATCTGGAGCGGTTGCGAGGGTTGCAACTACCTACTTCGCTCCGATTTTTGGTAAAAAGTAGGTAATGATTTTCTCATCATATGTTTTATACCGATTTTCGTGCATAAAACCGTAAGTAAGACTGCACAGAACACTGAGCAGCTTAACGTTCCTGTCCAAGACTGCGTCAAGTTCAGCCTGGCTACTTAAAAAGCACTGGCGGTCACGATCTGGTTTGAGTCTCTTTGATCGCCGCATTTCGTCATTAAAACTGCAAAAAACTCGTTTGATCCGCCATAACGCGCGACCAAACGAGCTTTTATTTTGATTAAATTTAAGCTTTAAGATTGTCCATTGTCGAATTCAGCAACTGATCGACCGTAACGTTGCCATGACTGTTGGCATGCCCTTTAGTCCACTTAAAGCGCAGCTGCTTGAATTTAGGCAGCAGCACGCTCACCTCGGCCCAAAGTTCTTGATTGGCAACCGGCTTGCCGCCAGAAGTTTTCCAGCCGCGTCGCACCCAACTGTACAGCCATCCTTTATTGATCGCATTTAAAACGTATTGCGAGTCGAGAATGCCCTCAATCGGCTCGTTTTGCAGGTTTAACTCAAGCAGACGCTGCAGACACTTTAAAAGTCCCATGACCTCCATGCGATTGTTGGTAGCACCCAATTCACCAGCCGTATCGGTGATTTTTAAGCCATCCTCAAACCGAATCAGATAGGCCCAGGCTGCCAGATCGTCTTGATGAACGTGATCGCCCCGTCGATTGCCGCGATTGCGTGAACCACCATCCGTATAAAAAACAATCGTCGGAATAAATCGGGGGCCCTGTTCCTCGCCGAATAGATCCAGACTGGTCTGTGTTGCATGCTTGACGGCCCGCGGCTTGCTCTTTTCCGGCTGCTGCAGCCATGCCAAAGCCTCTTCTCTGGTCATAAATCCCTTGAAGCGCGCATTAGCAAAGCCAGCAACCTGTTTTTGGCATTCCGGCCAGCTGGTGTAGATGCCGGGCTTTTTGCCACGGCGCACGGCATAAAACTTTTTTGAAGCCAAATCAATTCCCCCTGCTATTGTTCTACTGAAGCGCCAGAAACCGCGTCCTGCGTCTTGTCCGGCGTCTGGATGTCGGCAAGCTGCTCGCCTTTTTGCAAACGATTGGCATGGATTGAAGCCGCCGATACGCCATCAATTATTTTACCATCAACTATCCCATGTTCAAAATCATGGGCTTCGCAAAGCTCGCAGATCCGTTTAACGTCCCCGGTAACCCGTAGCGCCCCCAGGTACTGATTTTGAGCGTCGCAAATTGCATATAGCGAATCAAAACACGATGGCTGCCCATGACCTGTGGCGATTCTACTTTTAGCGTCAGCCGGCCGCTTAAAAACGTGATTGCGCCGCGTTCAAAAGTCGGTTCTGTGCTCATATCAACCATCCTCTCAAAATCATTCTTAATTTATCTTAAAGGTAACCGTACCAAATCGCAAAGAATGCTAAAATAAAATTAGAATTTAAGCAGAAAGGGATGATTGTATGCGCAGACATCATCAACAGTCAGTAACCGCTAAAGATGAACGGATTGAGCACTTCAATGCCGCTCCTGATACCGGCTTAACTAAAGATCAGGTGGCGCAGCGGACCCAGGCAGGCTTGACCAACACCGCAATCAATACGACCTTTAAAACCACACGGCAGATCATCTACAGCAACACGTTTACTTTTTTTAACTTAATTTTCGTTGTTTTGGCAGTCCTGTTGATTCTGGTTCGTTCATACAAGGATATGACCTTTTTACCCGTAATTATTGCCAACACCGTCATTGGCATTATCCAGGAATTGCGATCCAAAAAAGTACTGGAAAAACTGACGGTGCTAAATGCTGCCAAAGCGACGGCAATTCGTGATGGCAAATCAGTACAGCTGCCGACCGATCAACTAGTTTTAGATGACATCATCGAACTGAAAACCGGTCAGCAGATTCCAGCCGATGCCCAGCTTTTAACCGGCTCGCTCAACGTCAATGAGTCGCTGCTGACTGGGGAGGCTGATGAGATCGCCAAACATCCCGGCGATAATCTGATGTCAGGCAGTTTTGTCGTTTCTGGTTTGGCACGCGTACGTTTGACGCATGTCGGCGCCAATTCATATGCAGCTAAATTAACGGCCAAAGCGCAAAAAATGGATACGACCGAAGAATCAGCCATGATCAAGTCACTCAATCGGCTGATCAAATTCGTCGGCATCATCATCATTCCAATTGGTGCCGCGCTGTTTTATGAATCATACTTGCATAATGGCAATACGCTCAAACAAAGCATCGTTTCTATGGAAGCAGCTTTGATCGGTATGATTCCAGAAGGGCTCTATTTATTGGCAACCGTTGCGCTGGCTTTGAGTGCCATGAAACTGGCGCAGCAGCGAGTCTTATTGCACAGTATGAAAAGCATTGAGACGCTGGCCCGCGTTACGGTACTTTGCGTTGATAAAACCGGGACGATCACCGAAAATCAAATGCAGGTCCAGCGCTTCTTTTCTGCTCAGCAGGCGCAGATTGACGACAATCGGCTGCGCAGTCTGATCAGTGATTTTTGCGCGGCCATGCCTGGCGACAACTCAACGATGAAAGCAATGAAAGAATACTTTACGCAAGGCAGCGGACGCCAAGCTGATCAAATCGTGCCGTTCAGTTCAGCCTGGAAGTACTCGGGCGTGGGCTTTGGCAATGAAAGCTACGTCTTAGGCGCGCCGGAAATGGTGTTAAGAGAAAGTGCCGCCATGTTTAGCAGCGAGTTTGAGCCCTATGCCAAGCAAGGCTTTCGGGTCCTGGTATTCGGTCAGTATCAAGGGCAGCTGACCAAAGCCAGTCTCAGTGCGCCGGTTAACCCATTAGGATTCATTTTGCTGAGAAATCCCGTTCGTAAGACTGCTCCAGCCACTTTCCGCTATTTTGCCGAACAAGGCGTCAAGATCAAGGTTATTTCGGGTGACGATCCATTAACGGTTGCCAGCGTAGCCAAACAGGCACAGATCGAAGGCGCGCAAAACTGCGTCAGTGCAGTTGCTTTAACCGATGATGAATACGAAAGTGCTCTGCAGCGCTACACCGTTTTTGGTCAGGTCACGCCAGATCAAAAGCAAAAATTCGTCACCGCGCTGCAAAAGCAAGGTGAAGTCGTTGCCATGACTGGAGATGGCGTCAATGACATTTTAGCCATGAAACGAGCGGATACCAGTATTGCCATGGCTTCAGGCAATGAGGCCACCATGAATGCCGCTCAGATGGTGCTGCTTGATTCTGACTTTGCCAAAATGCCACAGGTCGTAGCCCAGGGACGGCAGGTTGTCAATAACATCGAACGATCAGCCAGTCTGTTTTTGGTCAAGAACATCTTCTCACTGCTCTTGTCCATCTTTACGCTGATCTTTGCCTTCAACTATCCGCTCGATCCTTCCCACATCACGCTGATCAGTCTGTTTACGATTGGGACGCCTTCATTCCTGCTGGCGTTGGAAACCAATCATCAGCGTATTCATGGCAAGTTTCTGCCCAACGTTATGCGGCGTGCCTTGCCTGGTGGGATTACCGATATGTTTACCGTTGGCGTCATCGTAGTCTGTGGAGCTCTGTTTGGCCTCAGCCGCCAAGACATTTCAACGGCCTCAACCATGATTCTGGCTGCGGTTGGCTTCATGGTGCTCTACCAGATCTGTCATCCGCTCAATAAGTTCCGCAGTATCATCTTTTATGGCTGCATCATGGGGCTTTTGGTCTGCGCATCGCTGTTTGGCAGTCTGTTTGGTATCGACCACGTCTCGGCAGTCGCCCTGGGGTTTGCCTTTGTCCTCTCTTTGACGGGCGATTCAAGTCTGACACACCTGACGCGTTGGACGGATCTAGTTTATGAGCACTTTTTCGCCAATCTTGGTCAAAAGCCTAAACACGCCATGCAAAAACAAGCCTAGCAGCGTTTCCAACAGTTCAGCCAACCATTTTCACGGCTGCGCTTAAAAGTCAGCAAACAATTAAAGACGGGTCCCGCATAACGCGTGATCCGTCTTTTTGATACTTAGAATCCTTGAGTGGAACGGTTGTAATAGATCAGATGCTGCTCAAGCGTGGTGGGTTCAACAATCAGTTTAGTAACGCTGCAGTTTTCTGGTTCCAGAATCGTCAAGCCTGGCGCATGCGTGGCACTGGCCGCAAACGAGCGGACCGTAAAGCCATGCGTAACGACTACGACTCGCTCGTCTGGATGCTGAGCCGTAACGTCTTTAATAAAGTCCTGGACCCGTTTTTCAACATGTGTAAACGTCTCGCCATGGGCAACGGCAGCATATTCAGGACGCACATCTTTAACAAACGTCGAAAACAATTCTGGATATTGATTCATCAGCTCATCATTGGGCTGACCATCCCAGTCCCCATAAGAAATCTCAAGTAAACGCTTGTCTTCGATGACTGGCAGCTGCGCTTCCTCATTTAGAATCGCCGCAGTCTGCTTGGTGCGTTCCAAAGGCGAAACATAAAGCGCGTCAAAATCACGCAGATCAAAATTTTGGGCTAAAAGCTGTGCCTGCGCGCGGCCCTCATCTGTCAGATAGGTCTGCGGCGTATTAATAGTTCCCTGCTTGAGCCCGGCCGCATTGGCAAAAGTGCGACCATGGCGAATGATGTAAAATTCGGTCATATTCTTTTCCTTTCGACTTTGGTTTTTGGTCATTATACCAGAATCAAATTTATTATTGACGTTTTTTTGCAATCAGATTATAATCTTGTTAACAATAATTAATAATTTGATGAGGAGGGAACTGAACATGCTGCTGGATAATTTTAATTTTGCATTGATGGTTTCCTCATCACGGTCTTCCTTGATTTAGAAGGCCGCATTTTGAGTTGGCCTTCGCGATAAGTGAGGTCAATTCAAATCCGAGACTGAATTTGGAGGGCACTCACTTAATCAAGTGGGTGCTTTTTTAGTTTAAGATTTGGAGGAATGACAATGACTGTCTATAATTTTGCGGCTGGTCCGGCTGTGCTGCCAAAAGAAGTTCTTAAAAAAGTTCAAGCTGAATTGTTAAATTTCAATGATTCCGGTATGAGCATTCTGGAAATCTCGCACCGCTCTCAGCTGTTCGTTGATGTTTATGAAAATGCTAAGGCACAAATCTATAAATTAATGAACCTGGATGATCAGGAATACGACGTTTTGTTCATGCAGGGCGGTGGTACCACGCAGTTTACGGCCGTACCATTAAACCTTGCCTATCAATATCATCGCGCCGCTTATATCGACACTGGTCACTGGTCTGAACGCGCCGTTGAAGAAGCACGCTTGATCAAAGGCGTGGAAGCCGATATTCTGGCCTCCTCTAAAGACCAGCACTACACCACGCTACCAAAAGTACCAGCCATTCCACAAGATACCTATGACTACGTACACATTACGACCAACAACACCATCATGGGTACGGCTTGGCAAAAACTGCCAGAAACTGACGGTACGCCGTTGGTTGGCGATCTTTCTTCCAACTTCTTAGGCCAAGACTACCCGTTTGAAAAATTCGATCTGATGTATGCCGGGGCGCAAAAGAATCTGGCTCCCGCTGGCGTAACGATCGTAATCTTGAAAAAATCGCTGCTGGGTCATGTCAAGGGACTGCCAAGCATGCTCGACTACACCAAGCAGGCCGCTAAAAAGTCCGCGCTCAACACGCCGCCTGTCTTCCAAATCTATGTTGCCGGGCTCGTTTTGAAATGGATCGATGAACAAGGCGGCGTTAAGGCCATGGATGCTCGCAACCGCAAGAAGGCCCAATTGCTGTACGACTGCCTGGATAACTCCAAGCTGTTTAAAAACAACGTTGACCCACACTATCGCTCGTTGATGAACGTGCCATTCGTAACTGGCGACGCGCAGCTGGATGCTAAATTCGTCCAAGAGGCCCAGGAACATGGTCTATTGAATCTAAAAGGTCACCGACTCGTTGGCGGCATGCGGGCAAGTATCTATAACGCCATGCCATATGATGGTGTTGTTGCTTTGTGTGACTTTATACAGCAATTCGAAAAAGAAAATCGCTAGGAGGAATCTTTCATGTACCAGATCAAAACCTATAACGCTATTGCCCAAGCCGGACTTGATGAATTTACGGCTGACTACCAGATCAATAATCCTGAAGCCCAGCCCGATGCCTACATGATTCGCAGCGTGGATCTGCATGATCATGAGTTTCCCAAGAGCCTGAAAGTCATTGCGCGCTGTGGGGCTGGTTTTAACAACATCCCATTGGACAAAGCCCTTGAAAACGGCACGGTCGTCTTCAACACGCCCGGCGGCAATTCCAACGCCGTTAAGGAACTGGTCGTCGCCTCGATGATCATGGCAAGCCGGAACATCATCGCTGCCGTACAATGGAGTGCCAACGCCAAGCCTGGTGCCGATATTACGCTGCGAACCGAAAAGCAGAAGACCAGTTTCAATGGGACTGAGCTCTTGGGCAAGCGCATCGCCGTTATTGGCATGGGACACGTGGGCTCGCTGGTTGCCAACGCCGCCGTTGATCTAGGCATGGACGTCATCGGCTATGATCCATACCTTTCCGTTGAATCGGCTTGGCAGCTGGATAGTCAGGTCAAGCGCGCGCAAACGATCACTGATGCCATTAAGGACGCTGATTTCGTAACGGTTCACGTTCCTAAAAATGAAGAAACCACTGGACTGATCGGCACGGCAGAATTAAAGCATTTCAAGCACGGCGCCGTTTTGCTTAACTACTCGCGGCTGGGAATCGTTGACAATGCCGCTGCCGTAAAAGCCCTGGCTGACGGTACGCTTAAAAAGTACTACACTGACTTTAGTGAGGCTCAGATTCTGAATAATCCTGATATCGTCATCATGCCGCATATCGGGGGCTCGACTGTTGAAGCTGAAGTCAAGTGCGCGCAGATTGCGGCTCATGAAATCATGACCTATCTGGAAACCGGCAACATCAAAAACTCGGTCAACCTGCCAGATGTAGCCGCACCGTTTGCCAGCCCAGATCGTTTTACCTTGATTCACCAAAACATCCCTAACATGCTGGGGCAGATTTCGACGTTTATGGCCGATGAAGGCATCAACATTGAAAATCTGGTCAACCGTTCGCGCGGCAATTATGCTTATACGATGCTAGACGTTTCGAACCTCACGCCGGCAACCGCACAAAAAGTAATTGACCGGTTAAGCCAAGTCGATGCCATCACCCGCGTCCGCTTGATTCATCATGACTAATCGCTCAATCAGCAGCCATAAGTCTGATCATTTAGCTTAATTTATTTACTCAATAGCAAAAGACCACCCGCAAATCAGCGCTGGTGGTCTTTTAACGTTCTGGTTATTTAAATTGTTTCAATCATTCAAGCAGATGCTGCTCTTTGAGAATTTCTTCGATCCAGGTTCCCTTCAGTTTGCGCAGCGCCGTCTTGGCAGCCAGCTTCGGTACTGGCAGATCCATCTCCGGCAACGTCTTCTTGTCGCTTAAGTAGTACAGTGCCCGCAGCTCTTGGCGAATGTCAAAGACGGAATCAAAGACTTCAGGAACGCCGCGATCAACGTTAAAGAGTGTGTAGACGGCTTCCATCGCGGTCCGAACCGAGTATTCCGTGGTAAAGACCGTGTCACGAGTTGGCGATTCGGCAAAGTTGCCCAAGAAGGCCAGGTTTTGCGATCCCTTTGGCACGACTGCCGGCCGATCACCCTTTTTACGCAGCTGGAAGTAGCTGGTAACGTAAGGCATGTAGACTGGTACGGTATTGACGTCATTTTCCGCATAGTCTTCGATGTCGTCAACGGGAACGCCCAGGTGGTAGAGCAATTCTTCAGTAATCTCTTTGCCTGAGCAGTCCACGACCCGTTTCTTGATGTAGTTGCCTTCCGTGTCGGAATAAAGCGCGTAGATCCAGACAACCGTTTCATCCGGCTTTTGGTCCTTAAAGTGCGGCTGTCTGTGGATCGTAAAGCTTAGCATCCAATTCGAGTCGGTAACCGTGATGATTCCACCAGTGTTGACCTTGCCATCATAAAGACTGCGCTTGGTCAGCCGTTCAAAATATGGCGCCAGCTTGCGGTTCTTGAGCGTTGCCGTAGCCGAGATGAACCAGGCGCGGTCAGGAACGTTCTTGCAGAAGACATCGGGATGACCAAAATCGGCATCCTGATAGGAAAGATTCTCCCACAGCTTCCAACTAGGCCCTAAGCTGTGCGTAATCGGTGCCGGCGTGTTCTGATCGCCATAGGTTGAACTCTCGGTAATTGAGCCATTGGTAACAAAGACATAATCGTTGTCGGTCAAGACGATTTCTTCATCCTTGCCATCCTTGGTCAGCAGAATCTTTTTGGCAATCTTCTTGTCATTGCTGGTATCAACCAAGACATTGTTGACCACGGTGTCGTATTGAATGTCGACATTGTGATCCTGCAGATATGCCAAGACTGGCTTAGTCATTGACTCATACTGGTTGTATTTATTGAATTTCAGGGCACTCAGCGTTGGCAGACCATCAATATGGTGAATATAGCGCATGCAGTAGCGCCGCATTTCAATCAAAGAGTGCCACTTTTCAAAGGCAAACATGGTTGACCAGTACAGCCAGAAATTGGTGTCGAAGAATTCATCTGGGAACCAGTCGCCAATCGTTTTGCCTTCTAACTCATCTTCTGAGGTCAAAACCAGCTTAACGATATATTTTGAAAACTTCTCAACGCCATACTTGCCATCACTAGGTACCCGATCGCCGCGATTATGGATCAGGCGGCAGTTTGACGAGTTGGGATCATCCTTGTCCAGCCAGTAGTATTCATCCAGATAAGAAGCGCCTGGAATCTCCAGTGAAGGAATTGAGCGGTACATATCCCAAAGACATTCAAAGTGGTTTTCCATTTCACGGCCACCCCGAATGACATACCCAACGCCAGGACGCTTCTCGCCATCCAGTGAGCCACCCGCAACCGGCAGTTCTTCTAAGATATGAATGTTTTCGCCAGGCATCTGAGCATCACGAACCATGAAGACGGCCGCTGCCAAACCAGCCAGCCCGCCCCCAATAATATAGGCGTGCTTTTGTTCGATTCCCTCAGGCTTGCGAGGACGTGCAAATGCTTCATAATTACCGTTGGAATAATACATAAAAACCCCTCCAGTGTAAAATAATCCTTGCGAAAGCGATAACATCAGTTCATACGTTTAGTATAGCGCTTACATAATATGGCGACAAGTTCAGATTACCGATCTGTCTATTGATGAACCAGATTAACTAAAATGTATAAAAAAGCCATCCAGAAAAGGATCTCAACCTTGCGTCTTCAAAATAAAAAAGCACAGAACAATGGTAAAATTCCACTGTTCTATACTTTCAAGTTTCAGCTTTTAAACTCATTATTGAACAAATTCAGCAAGGCCTCGACATAATTTTGAAAATCCGCGCTGCGCATCGACTGGTTTCGCAGAAAAAAATTCCCCACTTCATTTTTGAAGCAGGGAATGATCTTTAACAATACGATTTGCCAAAGACCCAAAACTGTTAAATATCTTGGTGTCCCAAAAAGTGTCCCAACTTTTCAATTTCTAATAATTACTAAAACCCCAAAACCTATTAAATCAAGGCTTTGGGGTTTCTAGTCAGTTATAGATGTTTCTGAAAAAGGAGAGTACAGGATTTGAACCTGCGCGCCCGCTCAACACGGGTTCGCCGGATTTCGAGTCCGGTGCATTACCACTCTGCCAACTCTCCATAAGTCAACGCTAACTAGTATAGCGAATTTTTACAGATTTGACAAGAGTGATCAGTAATTATTTTTGAATTTCGGTAAGCCAATTCATAAAGCGCTCTTTTTGCGAGTTGGCGACCAGCCACCAGCAAAGCGCCAGCAGCAAGCCGGCCAAGACGTCACTGGCATAGTGAACGTGCAGATAGACGCGCGAATACATGATCAGCAGGATCCAGCAGACGCCAAGAATGCAGCCAAACAGTCGGCTCCAGTTTGACTTGAAGTGCGGCCAAAGCAAAGCCAAAATCGTTAGGACAAAAATTACGGTTGCAAAGGTATGGCCACTGGGAAAGCTGTAGCCGCCGATCTTTTCTAATCGATGAGCAGGACGCGGCCGCATTACGCTGGTCTTAAAGAAAATCACCAGCAGATATCCTACAAACTGCATGGCGCCATACCACATGCTGCTGCCAAGCTGTTTTTTCCACCATAAAATCAGCATCATTACCAGCGTTACCGGTCCTAAAAACTGGGGCGAGCCTAATGCAGTGATAAAAAGCATAATACGAGTTTTCATGGCGGTAATTGGCATCGTTAAAGCAAACCCAGCCTGGTCCATGGTTTTGATCTGGGAGTCATGACGCAAAACGGCAAACATGAAAGCCAGAAAAAACAAACCGCAGACAACACCAAAATCAATCCAACGCGACTTTTTCATAATCAAAATCCTCTCAAAACTTTGCATCTAAGATAATATTTTACTATTTTTTCATTCCTTTACCAATGCCTAATCCGCGCCAATTATTCCTTCTGATCGTAATTTTGCTAAGTCAACACCCGTTTGACCGCCAAACTAAAAAACAGCCAGATTCGTCAAAGACGCGTCGGCTATTTTAAGATCTTATTACGCCTTTTCAACCAAACAGGCCACGCCCATGCCGCCGCCAATACACAGACTGGCAATCCCGGTCCGTGCATCAAGATCCCGCATTTCATGGATCAGCGTTACCAAGATCCGCGCTCCCGAGCAGCCCACCGGATGACCCAGCGCCAGTGCACCGCCACGCGGGTTGACGCGCCGTTCATCCAGCTTGAGTCGGCGCAGGCAGGCAACCGATTGTGAGGCAAAGGCTTCGTTGATTTCATACAGATCAACATCCTCACGACTGATCCCCGTCTCGTTGAACAGTTTTTCAATTGCATAGGCCGGTCCCAATCCCATGTATGCCGGATCAATACCGACCAGGGTTGTCGCCTGCCACTCTGCTAACGGCTGCAGCCCATATTCCTTGACTGCCGATTCAGAAGCCAGCATGACGGCCGCCGCCCCATCGTTAAGTCCCGAGGCATTCCCAGCTGTAACCGTTCCCTCACTGGCAAAAGACGGCTTTAATTTCTGCAATGCTTCAATTGAGGTGTCCGTGCGCGGTGCCTCATCATCTTTAACGATCATCGTACCTTTGCGAGTCTGAACCTCGACTGGGACGATTTCGCGATCAAAGGCATGATCTTTTTGTGCCGCCACTGCTTTTTGATGACTGCGCAAGGCAAATTCATCTTGAGCCTGACGACTGATTTGATCAAGTTCAGCCACGTTTTCCGCGGTAATTCCCATTGGATAGCCGTTTTCGACATCAATCAAGGCATCTTTTTGCAAGGCGTCAATCAGCTGACCATCACCAAAACGATAGCCGCCACGAGCCTGATTTAAGATATACGGTGCTCGCGACATGCTTTCCATCCCACCAGCAATCACAATGCGGGCCTGATTTGATTGAATCAGACCGGCCGCCAGACTGACACTGGACAGACCTGAGCCGCAGACGTCATTAATCGTAATTGCGGGCGTGGCATAGTCTAGGCCTGCCTTGATCGCGGCCTGACGAGCTGGATTCTGGCCAGCACCGGCTTGAATCACGTTGCCCATTAAAACCTGATCAACGGCCTCCTTGGTTACGCCGCTGTCTTTGACGACGGCGGCAATTGCAGTTGCACCAAGCTCTACAGCAGAAACACCAGCCAAAGACTTGCCAAATTTGCCGATTGGCGTTCGCCGAGCAGCAACGATATATGTTTTTTCCATCAAATTCCCCCACAGCATGAAATCTTGCAAACGTATCCTAGTTTATCGATTTTCACCGTTTAGTGCAATTAATTGCCCCATAAACTGGTGGCTACCTTTTGAGCTGAGGCTTTATCAATCGCGAATTGTCCAAAAGATGATTAATGATTGTTAATCTCAGCTGAATATATGGTAAAGTTTTTTATGAATACGTGAGGTGAATAATATGTTTTGGATAATTGCAACCGGCTGTGTGCTGCTGGCCGTTTTAATGCCGATATACTGGAATCGCCATCCAGAAATCAAGACTACGCCTAAGGGACTGCGAATCTTTAAAGCAGTTGCCTGGGGGCTGGCTGCCGTCATGATTATCTGTGCTCTGTTATTTGAGCAGAAATAATCAAACCAGCATCCCGTTGCCAGCCGATTTCAGCAATATAAAAAACAGTGCCATTGCAAGCTTAATCATCAGCCTGCCGTGGCACTGTTTTTGATTTGGCTTAGTTGCGTTTGCGCAGTTCAGCCCGAATATTGGCAACATCACTGGCTTTACTGGTAAAGATCAAGTGGTCGCCAGGTTCGATCACCGTCGTCCCCCGTGGAATCAGCCACTGCGTCCCGCGGCGAATCCGACTGACCGTCATCTGATCGATAAACGGCAGAGCCTGCAATTGCTGACCTGTATAACGACGATTGCGGACTACGACTTCATAAAGCCCGGCTTCGGTACTGTTAAGCATCGTCATAATAGATGGCGATTCAATCAAAGCCCGTAAGACACTGGTTTGTACGTTGTAGACATTAAAGATCTCAACACCCATCTTTTGCAGCTTGTTGCGCTGGTCCTCATCCAGATTGCGCTGATTTTGACCGGCGATTACGCGGTTGACGTGATGCGCTTTGGCAAGTTTAGCCAGCCGGAAATTCTTGGCATCATCCAGATAGTCAATCGCCATAATGTCACAGTCAAAAAACTTGCCCTTTTCTAAGGCGGCTTCGCTTAGTTCCGGCAGATAGGTCAGATTTTTAACTTCACTGTCATAGGTTTTATAATTGTCCTGACTGTCCGTAACCATTCGTACCTCATACCAGTTACGCGACAACTGCTGAGCGACAGGAACACTGAAGACGTTCGTACCCAAAAAGACGACGCGCTGTTTGAGCTTGTCTTCTGGTGCGAGACGGTAGACCGAGTTAAAGACGATTGGCGCAATAATGCAGACAATTACTGCCGCCAAGACAAAGGCATCTGACTGTGTCGCGGTAATGGCATGCAGATTGCGTGCGACCTGCAGCGTTGGCAGAACCAAGGTGATCGTCGTAACCAGCAGGAAACCGCCAGCAAATGCATTCCGCCCATTGAAGCGCTGCCGAAAGACCAGCATTGGCGTAATCTTTGCCATAATAAAGCAGACTACCAGTACTGGAATCAGCGCCAGAGCATGCGGATTGGTCAGCAGCGTGCGCAGATTCAGTTTGACACCGGTCATCAAAAAGAAGATCGGGATGAAAAAGCCGTAGCCGATTGAGGTGAGCTTGTCTTGAGTGGCCTCACTGGGCTCAAGCAGTTTCATTACCATCCCGGCTAAAAAGGCACCCAGGATGTTTTCGGCTCCCACCGTCTCCGCCAGCGTCACCAGCGTAAAAATCAGAAAGAAAGCCAACCGAATGTCCAGTTGTGTTGTTGCTTTGGTAACCTTGTTAAACCAGATAAACGGCTGCTTGAAACGATGCAGCAGCAGAATCGCCGCCAAAAACAGCAGCACGATCATCCATAAGCGCTCAGCATTGCCACCGTTGATCGAGGCATATACCGTCAGTGAAAGCATGGGAACGACCTCGCCTAAGACCGCCGTCAAAAGAATCGTCTGTCCCATCGGCCGGCTGAGGATTTCTTTTTCCTTCAGCGTGGCAATCACTACGCCAAGCGCCACCGTTGAAAAGATGATCGTCGCCAGCAGAACGTCATTGAACATTCCAGTTGCCTTCAATGCCATTCCAAGAATAAACGCCGTCAGCATGATGCCGACAAATGAGGCAACCGCCAGATTGACCGGTGACTTTTTGTCTTTGGGTGCCCCAGGCCGCTTTTTGAACAGGCTGAAGTTGATCTCCATCCCTGACAAAAACATCAAGACGATCACGCCCAGACTCGATAAAAAAGTCAGGTCACGGGTTTGCACGACCAGATTAAAACCGCTTTTGCCCAAGATGATGCCCACGATAATCTCGGCCACCGCGGTAGGTACGCTGGCAACCTTAAAGCGCGCCATCAATATTGGAATCAGCAGGGCTGAAAACATAATAATAAACATTGAAAGCTGTTCCATTATTTAATTTCCTCCACTTTTTGTTTAATTTTATTGATTGTTTGGGTTAAAATAAATACATAAAGTTACAAAATCCAAATAAGGGGACCTGAAAATGTCACAAAAACTATCGGCATGTACCAGCATTCTGATTGGTAAAAAGGCCAGTCGCGATGGCTCAATCATGATCGGCCGCAATGAAGATGCCAAGGCAGCCTGGCCAAAACGTCTGGTTGTTCACGCGCGCGGCGAGATGCCATCTCAATTCGTTTCTAAAGATACCAAACTTGAGCTGACGCTGCCTAAGATCAGTGCTCGCTATACGGCAACGCCAGAATGGACCGACAAGTACGGCCTGTTTGAAGAAGCCGGTATCAATGAATACGGTGTGGCCATGAGTGCAACCGAAAGCGCCTATTCCAACGATCTGGTGTTAGGCTATGATCCACTCGTTAAAGAAGGCTTAAACGAAGAGGCCATGGTTACGGTTGTTTTGCCATACGTCAAGACTGCTCGCGAAGGGGTGCAAAGACTTGGCGAGCTGGTTGCCAAATACGGAACCGGCGAAACCAATGGCATTTTGTTTGCTGACGATGACGAGGCCTGGTATCTTGAGACTGGCGCTGGTCACTACTGGGTTGCCCAGCGGATTCCCGATGACTGCTATGCTGTCGTTGCCAATCAATTAGCCATCCAGGAGATTGAGTTTAACGATCCAGAAAACTTCATGTACCATCCTGGAATTCAGGAATTCGTCGAAAAGAACCATCTCAATCCGCACCCTGGCACCTTTAACTTCCGCCAGATCTTTGGTACGGCTGACCGTTCAGATGCCGTCTATAGTGAGCCGCGCGTTTGGTATGGTCATCAAATGTTCAGTCCCAAAGCTGCGCAAAACGAACAGCCGGAAGCTGCCGACCTGCCATTTCTGATGAAGCCTGAACGCAAGCTGTCAATCTTTGACGCCCAGGCCTACCTTGGCTCCCATTATGAAGGGACGCCGTTTGATCCAATCGGTACCGGTTCGGATGAAGAAAAGCACCGCTACCGTCCCATCAGCCTGGCTAAAACACAGGAAGCCCACATTCTGCAGACATCCCGCGCCTCCAAAAACAGCATTCACTGGATTGCCATGGGGGTTGCCAATGAATCAACGTTTGTTCCATTCTTCAGCAACATCAACGACACCCCAGCACCATACAAACGAGGCAAGCTGCCGGCTCAGCTCAACTCGGCATACTGGATCTTTAAGCATGCCAGCGTTTTAGTCGATAGTCACCTGCATGATTTTCTGCCAATGCTTCGTGATGTCCAAAAAGACTGCAACGCCAAGGCCATTGCCATGATTCAGGCAACCGACGAAAAGGCAGCTGGTCTGGCCGGCGCCAAGCTGACCAACTATTTGACGCGTCAGTCAGAAAACTTCGCGACCGACGTTTTAAACGCCTACCGTCAGCTGAGCCTCGAATTGATCACCAAAATGACTGATTACTGTCCTTTGAATTTTAACACAGATGAAAACCTGTAATAAATAATCTCATCTTGATAAAAGACTGACGGTGTCTTGCACACATGTCAGTCTTTTTTTAATCAGCACTCAACTTCTTGACTCTTTGATTAATCGTTTCAGAGTCTGTGGTAATTTCTTTTTTAAAACGATTAAATAAGCTAAAATAGTTAAGTATGTTCAAAATGTCTGGCTGATGCTGCTCAGTCTGGCAGATTAACTTAAAGCGAGGTTTTTTAAAATGATCGGAATCTGGGCCAACGTTGGCGCGGTAGTTGTCGGTACTGCAATCGGCTGTTTTTTTAAGCAGTTCTTACAGGAAAAATACATTGAGACTCTCTGGATAGCATTAGGCTTTGCTGCTCTTGGCGTTGGACTGCAGTCGGTCATCAGCAACATGCCAAAAAGCAACTACCCGGTCCTTTTTATCATCAGCCTGGCAGTTGGGATCCCGCTAGGCACCTATTGGCAACTGGATGACCGTTCCAACCACTGGCTCAGCACGCGTTTTTCCTCTAAGCTTGGCGAAGGCGTGGCTACGGCAAGCTTTTTAGACTGCATTGGTGCTTTAGGGATCTTAGGACCAGTCGTTGCCGCAACCAATGGCAATCAGACGATGCTTTATACCAACGCCATGCTGACGCTGGTCTGCGGCATTATTTTTGGGACCGGCTTTGGCTGGGGGATGCTTTTGGAAACGCCGATCGTTTTAGTCTGGTTTGGCGGCATCTATTTAATCGCCAAGTTTCTGTCCGCCAGTTTCTTTTCCAATGCCTTCGTGGTTGAGGAATCAATCGTTGGCGGCTTTCTGATTGCTGCGTCTGGCTTCTCGCTGTTAAAAATCAAGGAGTTCAAAACGCTGGATATGCTGCCATCCTTATTGGGACCGCTGGTGTTCTTTTTGGTTAAAAACATCTTTTAGCCAAATTGGCAGCGATTGGCTTAAATCTGTTCAGCTCTCCTTCATTGATTGAAAAGCCATCACCATTTAAAAACTCGCCTCAAGCGGCTTTTATGCCCTTTGAGACGAGTTTTTTAGCAGTAGCATCCATAAAATGAGTGCCAGCTGTGGTGTACGCGTGGCAGCCAATACATGGAGCGGCTTTGGCGGTAGTTATAGCCATACCAGCCAGAGTAATGAACATGAACAACGATGACAACCACTACCCGCTTGCAGCCAGAGTCAGTCGGTGCGGTTGGTGCCGTAGCCGCTGTACCCGCCGTGCCCGCGATCGGTGCCGAATGAAAGGGCGGGCCTTGGCGATGGCTTCTTGGTATACCAAAGCATCACTGGCATATTGTGTTTTTTTACCCTGCATCAAAAAACGCGTACTGAATTCAAAATCTTCTAAATTCATCTGTCAATTGAAAAGCTTTTTTAACAAAATCAGCTTTTATGATTTTAATTTCATTTTAATATATGCAAATAATCCAGCCTCTTAAATGAATATATACAAATAGTCAACGTTAAAAAAATAATATTTAGTATTCCTACCTAATGTACGAAACGTAAATTAATCAATTCAATTTCTGCAAATAAGCCATGAATTTGCGAATTATTATACAAAAAAATAAAAAAGCACCTGAAAGATTCAGATGCTTAGTATAGTTATTTAGTTTTGTACAGTAAGTGTTACCCAAACCTATGGCAGACAGCTGACTGCCTGTTTAGTAGCATGCATTGAGGTCAGCTTTAACGAATCGTTTACTGTCTGCCCTAAATCATGCCGATCTGATTGAGCAACCCAAGCCTGCTTGTTTGTCTGAACATAGCTCTCGCCAGCCGAGACGTTCCCCAGATCAAGCTGCAGCTGATGGTGACGAACCAGATAGTAAGTTCCATTTTGATCAAAAGCTGCTTGATAGGCTTGCCGATGATTTAAAATTCGGCGCAGCTGTTTTTGATTATCAACTCTGATGTATTTTCCCCGATATCTGCCAGCGCCAAAAACCACATACTGGTAGTCATTTGGCGTGCTGGTCAATTCTGCTTTGGCTGCGGATGATGCTTGATAGCGATAGACGCGATTGACCAGCGGATGTGCCTGCATAAATCGATAGCCGCGATACCCCCAAAACGAAACCACTAAAGCCAGCAACAACAATAGAATGATCTCGACAAAACGCTGTTGTCTTTTCATTGTTATCCCCCTGTTTATTTCGGTGCCAGACTATGCGTATCCAGTCTGCACGTCACATTTAGAATAACCTTTTGCAGAGGGATTTTGCAAACATAATTTATGGATTGGAAACTGAAGAACTATGACTTATTCGTTTGTTTTTACTATTGACGGCATTAGGCTGATCACTGTCCAGTAAATATTCCTCAATCAAATTAATGATCTGGCGATTCTGCGGCAGTGACGAGTGCTGCGCCTTGCTGCCGGTAACCGTCATCTCGGTATAGTGCTTGACCTGTTTTTGATAGATATAGCGCCCCGCTCTTACGCTGCCTAATTTAACGATGCCGTCTTCAGTATAGGTATCGGCACCGGAAACTGAATAGACATCCAGGCTGGACGGCAGCCGGTCACGATGCTTCAAAAAGTAGGTGTACATCTGCGTCGGATTGCTGGTTGAGCTTTCATTAAGATTAAATGGCGAGCCAACCGTCATCAACCGTTTGATTTTTACATAGTCTGAATAATCTGAGTAGTATTTTTCCAGCCATAGGGTCCAAATCAAACCACCGTTGGAATGACCAAACGCTTTAAAATTATTAAACTTATATTGATCAATCAGTTCATTAAAGGCTTCATCAAACATTTTGGCCTGTTTCTTGATGTTGTCATAGCCATCATGATTGTTTTGAAAACCCACGACAATAATCGGTTCGTTGTCGCCACTGCTGATCTTGCCAGTATATGTAATCTTACCGCTGTTGTAGACCTCCAGCTTTAATAGACTGTGCTTGTGACTGGTGTCTTTATTAAGCAGCGTCACCATTTCATCAAAGCGATTCTTGGTTGCCGAACTGCCTGGAATCATAATGACCGGCGACATCTGAGCCTTGCTGCGCTGTGCCAGATAGTGGTTGTTGTCTTTCATCCAAAAGTAGGCCGGAAACGCCAGGACAATCAGCAAGACTACGACAAAAATCAATAAGCGCATGCTGCGTCGGCGCTCTTTATCATTAATAATCAGCATTATGCCACCGCCTCGATCTGTTGTGTTTTAAGTTCAGCACCAAGCGCCAACCGAACGAATGGGATATATACCCAGACATCAAAAATCAGCAGCACCAATGAAAACAGCAGTGCCTCCCAATCACCATTGGAACCGATAAATGCCGCCAATGGTCCAGGAGTCCCCATTGGCAGAGGATAGGGCGTTGCCGGGATCAGATGCATTAAGGTTGCCAAAGCGCCTAACAAAAGATTAGCCAAGGGCAGCAAGAGATAAGGCAGCAGAAAGACCGGATTTAGGATTACTGGCAGACCGGTCATCAAGCCATAGCTGCTGTTAAACAGGGTCGGCAATAGGTTCCAACGTGCCAACCGCTGAATTTCCGGCTGCCGGCCGACGATGATCAGGGCAATAACTAACGCCAGCATGACTCCATCACCACCAAAGTTGGCAAATGAGCTGTAAAGCGTAGAAGTTAGGCATTTATATGGCACGTTCCAGCTTGAGCCATGCTGAAAAGCGTAGTTCAGATTGGCCGCCGCCGCGCCGGTCAATCCCTGAGCAGCCGTGTTGATCGTTGGTCCGCCAATGCCCAGCCAGCTCATCAATAACGAAACGGCAATCAAAGGAAGGGCCACCCATAGCGACTGATTGCCCTGGCCAAAGTTCTCCAACCAGGTATAGGCAAGATCCAGCCAGGAACTTAACGTCAGCCAGTTGAACAACGCTCCTAAAGCCGCGCCGACTGCCAGCGAAAAAAACAGCGGACGGATAGCATTCAGAGCACGCTGCTGCATTTTTTCCAGCGTCTCAATCGTCTGATCGCTGGGCTCGCCGCCTTTTCCCAGCCAACGATAGACCTGCCCAACACCATAGCCAACGATCAGCGCAAACAACACACTGCGCACGCTCAAAAGATTCCAGTCAAATGAGATCATGTTGGGATTGCTTGTACGCGTATAGCGAAAGGCCAGCAAAAGCATGGTGGCAAAACCGGTCATCCCTGCCATCGGTGCATCCTGATGATAAAGTTTGGCGGTATAGCGGGCCGCAGCATAGGCAGCCATCACGCCAAACATCCCAAACGTAATCTTGGCCAGACCGCCCGTCAGCCCCGTAATGCCTGTCCAAAGCCAGTCTGGCATGATGTCGCCCAGATCGGCAATATTAAAGAAAAAACTATCCGTGGCAAAGAAGGCTTTTTTCAACATCACTGCCAAGGTCCCGACATAGGCGATTGGAAACAGCAGCATCAATGTCTGCCGGGTAATTTTGATAAAAGAGCGCTGATTGAAACGCACCGTCCACTCCACTAATCTGTTCAGCATAGCTTCACTTCACTTCTTAAAAGATTGTTTAGGCTTAGTATACCGCGAACCGGCTGATAACAGCATGCTCGCAAAAATAAAAAGGTTCATGGCTGACGATTTCAGACCATGGACCTTTTTAGCTACCAGCTGGCTTTTTTGACGCCCGGCAGCTGACCTTTGTGTGCCAGCTCACGGAAGTTCAGCCGTGACAAGCCGAATTTGCGCATATAGGCATGCGGACGGCCATCCAAGCGGTCACGGTGATGCAGGCGCACCGGTGCCGAATTGCGCGGCAGCTTGGACAGACCAATATAGTCACCGGCGGCTTTCAGTTCGGCGCGCTTGGCCGCGTACTTTTCGACCAGCGCTTCTTGATGCTTGAGCTTGGCAATCTTAGACTTTTTTGCCATTTTCTACCCTCCATATTTAATGTAGATTTTGATTAAAAATAAGATTTTTACATTTGCATAGTCATTCGTTGGCTATTATGCCAATTTGCGTTTTTGAATGCAAATTTTTTGCCTTACTTTTTGTAATTAAATCAGATTAAATTGGAATCTGGCAAAAAAGCGACCATTAGTTGGTCAATATGTCAGGAACGCTTCTTAACTCGTTTGGCATAAGCCTGATACTCAGCCAGATAGTCCCATTTGCGATTGATCTGATCAAGCAGCTCTTGGTCATGCGTATTGACCCGGCCAGTTTCAAGCGTCCGCTTATAAAGTTCCAGGTAAGGAATATCTGATTCAACAGCCAGCTCATATTCCGATTCACGATCATAAGGTACGTGCCGATAGTCCAATTCAGCAATCCCATCATCGTCAACCTCCAAGATCAGATAATGAGCCCGCGTATCGTGCTGCAGCGGCCACCAGCCATTAAACGGCTCCCCGACCGATCCCGGATTCAAGATCAAGCGCTCATCACTGGCATAGCGCATCAGACTGTGATGAACGTGAGCATAGATCGCCACGTCTTGCTGATCGAAATTTTCAAACAGCTGATCAAAATGCTCAACTGGATTGGTAGGAAACAGCGCCTGCCCCATGTTGAGCGTCGGCAGATTATGCGAAATGCCAAACGTTAATTTACCAGCCTGCTTTTGAACATGCAGCGGCCAACTGGCAATCTCATCAATCACATCGGCGGAAACATGCTCGCCAACGTACTGTGCCAAACGAGCAAAATAGATTCGCGAGGGCTTTTCAAGATCCATCTGTCCCCGCACGCCCTTGACCGTTAAATCATCCCAGTTGCCGCGTACCATTACGCTTGGCTGCATTTTTTTAATCAGCTGCCAGATCTCCATTACGCCTGGGCCGGGCATCAGCAGGTCGCCAATAAACCAATATTCATCAACACTATGGCGCAGACTGTCAGCATACATTGCCTGCAAAGCATGCAGATTGCCGTGCACGTCGGAAAATACCGCGATTCGCTTGCTCATCATGTCACCTCATTATTTATTCACAAGAACAATCATATCAAACCTGACTGACCTCTGAGCAAAAAAATCGAAAAATCATCCAGGTGGACTTGTTTTGCATGACGCTTTCAATGCTAGACTAGATTGGTATGAAATTATATCTTTAATCTACTTTTGTTGCTTGATATTTTATGAAAGGAAGTCTGTTATGTCCGCAACCAATATCGACGCGCGCACTCGCCACAGCGTAACGATCATCCTGCTGGTTGCCAGTTTCATCAGTCTGGCAAGTCAAACTATGATGGTTACCGCCTTGCCAGTGATTAAAAACGATCTGCACGTTTCGCTAAATACCGCTCAATGGCTGACGACCGGCTACACGCTGCTGATCGGGGTTATCACGCCATTATCGTCAAACATCTATGAACGCTTTACCAACCGCAGCGTCTTTTTATCAACGGTTGGGACCTTCATCATCGGCACGCTGATTGGCTGCTTTGCAAATAATTTCTGGCTGCTGCTATTGGCACGCTTGGTTCAGGCCTGCGCTGGCGGAATCTTAATGACGTTTCAGATGACGACGATGATTACCATCTATCCACCTGAAAAGCGCGGTTCCGTTTTGGGAATGTCTGGTCTGGTGATTGCTTCTGGACCAGCTTTGGGACCTTCTTTATCGGGACTGATTCTGGAATACTTCTCATGGCGCTATATCTTTATTTTTGTCTTGCCATTAATGCTTTTGGTATGGCTGGGCGCGTTCTTTAAGATGCCCAACTTTTCTCAGCCACGCCCCATCAAGATCGATCTGGTGTCGGTCTTGATCTCATTAATCGGATCATCACTGATTCTAGGCAGTCTGACCGTCTTTGAGCTCAACTTGCTGATTGGCCTGGCGATGCTGCTGATTGGGCTGATCATTATCTGGTTCTTTATTAAACGCCAGCTGCGAATGGCCGATCCAATGCTGAAAGTCCAGATCATTCGCTACCCTTCGTTTCGAATGATGACGGCAGTCGGCTGCTGCGCATTTATGATTCTGCTGGGAACCGAGCAGCTGTTGCCGATCTTTACTCAAAACGTGATGCATATCGGCAGCTTTGAATCTGGTTTGATTCTGTTGCCTGGCGCCATCTGTAATGCCTTGTTTGCGCCAATTGCTGGTCGGCTCTACGATCAATACGGTCCTAAATGGCTGATTACGACTGGCGGCATCTTGACGCTTTTGGCTTCGATTCCGCTGGTTCATGTCAGTGCCCACATGCCGGTCTGGGTCTTGACTGTTGCCTATATGATTCGATTGATCGGCAACTCATTTTTGTTCAACCCTGCTCTTTCCGAAGCCTTCTCGCAGCTGGCACCCCAAGAAAACAGTCACGGAACGGCTCTTAACAATACGCTGCGGCAAGCCTGCGGGGCAGCTTCAGTCACGCTTCTGGTCGTTATCTCCGGTTTGCCGGCTTCTTTGACGATGGGCGTTCGAGCTGCCATGTGGGTAACCGTTGTCCTGGCTGTTTTGATGCTGGTGATCTTTTATCGCTACCTTAGCTGGCAGAATCATCAGCGGATCTAAGCCTGCTCATTGATTTAGCTACAATCTGATTGGAAGGTGATCTTTTGGAAGACTCAAACATCGGTACCCATCACGAATTACCCAGCAAATGGCACCAGACCTTTTATACGCTTTGGCTGGGCTGCTTTGTTACCGGGATGGGATACTCGATGACGATGCCGTTTATCTCGCTTTTTATCAATGAGCTGGGAAATTTCTCTCGTTTTGAGCTCAACTTATATTCGGGGATGGCATTTGCCGCCACGTTTATTTCCCAGGCAATCGTCTCGCCATACTGGGGCAGTCTTGCCGATCGCAAGGGCCGCAAACTGATGTGTATGCGAGCTTCTGGCGTCATGGCATGCACGATTTTTATTACTGGGCTTTCGGTCAACGTCTGGATGATTATCGGCATGCGCTTTTTACAGGGCGCGTTCTCTGGGTATATCAATAATTCGATCGCGCTGATGGCCGGTGAGACTCCGCACAGCAAATCAGGCTGGGTAATGTCGGCTATGACGACGGCCGGGGTTACCGGCAACCTGATTGGACCGCTTTTGGGTGGAGCCTTGTCTGGCGCCTGGGGCTATCGAATCCCGTTTTTCATTACCGGCGGCTTGATGTTTGGCGTTTTTATCGCTACTTCATTTTTAGTCAAGGAAAAATTTACGCCGATCAAAAAAGAGAACATGAAGCCAATACAGGCATTGATGGGCCAAATCGACAACCGCCAATTGATCGTGGTTATGTTTATCACGACCATGCTGGTACAATCATCAGTGATGTCGATCAACCCGATCGTATCGCTTTATGTCAAGGAAATGATGCATGATACCGGCAATATTGCCTTTGTTGCCGGTATCGTTGCTGCCACGCCCGGACTGGGAAATCTGGTGGCTGCTTCTAAAGTCGGTCATACCATGGATCGAATCGGCCCTAAAAAAGTTTTAACGACTGGACTGATTGTCGCGGCCGTGCTTTTTATCCCGATGACTTTGACCAATTCGCCTTGGATGCTTGCGTTCTGGCGCTTCTTGCTTGGTTTTGCCAATGCTGCTTTAATGCCGGCTGCGCAGACGATTCTGACGTTGGAAGTGCCAACCGAGGCGTTTGGGCGCATCTTCAGCTATAATCAATCATTCCAGGCTGCCGGCGCTGTCTTGGGCGCGCTGCTCGGCTCAACCATCTCTGGCCTGTTCAGCTATTCAGCCGTCTTTGCCATTACCGGCTGTACCCTGCTGCTGGACTTTTTGTTGGTCTATCTGACACAGCACCGCGCTAAAGCTATCAATTAAAGTCAAAAGCATCACTTACCGTTATTGTCAAGTGATGCTTGTTTCTAATGTTAATGATACATTCAACCGCCTGCTTCTTTACTAAGAAACGGGCGGTTTTAATTATGTTCAGTCTGATTTCAAATACGGCATAAATCAGCAGCAATAACAGCTAGGAATTGGCGATGCCGTGCATGACCAGACTCGTTCCTTCATCAGCTGCCGTATGCGGATCAAAGTGCTGACCAAATAAAATCATCCTGGTCGTATAGCCTAAAAGCGTCGAAATCATTAACTGAACGATACTTTCCATCGTCAGACCTTCACGAATCTTGCCCTGCTTTTGATAGTATTCAAATACTTCAATGAAGGGCGTGGCAACTTTGGCAAAGGCATCAAATACTTCTTGGCGCAGATGTGGCTGTTCCAAAAACGATCCATACATTAACCGAGCAAAGTTGCGATTGTTATCAACCAACTCCAGCCGATTCAAAAAAATCTCATGAACCAGGTCGCTTAATTCCGGATATTGCCGCGTCAAGACATTTTGTGCGAAATCAACTGCTACTTGAGGAATCACCAATTCGCGAATCGGTGTCAGAATCGCCGTTAAAATCGCTTGTTTGGTCTTAAACTGCTTATAGACTGTTCCTTCAGCAACACCGGCTTTTTGGGCAATCTGCCGCGTACTGGTCTGGTTAAAGCCCTGCGTGGCAAACAGCTCCATGCTGGCTCGTAATACTGCCCGCTGACGCTGGGTTATATCCATCTTAGCCAGCATGTTTTCAAAAATATCTTCAGCCATCTCAACAGCTCCTTTAAACTGGACGATATTTTCTCAAAGATACCACATTCAGACAGATAAATAAAACGGCAAATACAATGAGACTGCCCAATTCATTGCCAATCTGCAGCAGACCAGCACCTTTTTCAATAATATCGGTCATCGCCGTGGATCCATAATAAAGCGGAGTGCAATATCCGATCAGCTTCAACCAATGCGGCATGATATCAAACGGAATCAAGCCTGAGAATAAAAGCTGCGGAATAACGATGATTGGTACAAACTGCATCATCTGAAACTCTGATTGAGCAAATGCCGAGATCAAAAGGCCTAAGGTGAGCGCAACCAACGCAACTAGAATATTGGTTAAAAAGACGCCGCTGAGACTGCCCAAAACCTGCATTTTAAAAATCCAGATGCTAAAGCCAACGATAATCAAGGTCTGTACGATCGCGAACGTGCCATAGCCAAGAATATAGCCGCTGATCAATTCACCACGACGAATCGGTGTTGCTAAGACTCGATCCAGCGTGCCGCGTGTCCGTTCTCTAAGCAGTGCAATTCCTGAAATTAAAAAAACAAAGAAGAACACGACAAAACTGATCATAATTGGAAAAATCGCATCGAAATAAGTCGAAGCGGCACTGCCATATAGATACTTAACCGCAACTTTTTTCTCGGCCGTTGACTGACTGCCAACAGATAGCTGCCTGCCAGTTGTTGGTAATTGAGCAAGCAGTGTTTGGAGCATTGCCTGCTGCTGTTTGATTATTCGTGTCTGGTTCTGCAGTGCCAGTTTGATCTTAGCCAGACTGAGGCCTTGGCGAATCAGCTTGCTTTGCGACGGATTGTTATTCGCCAATGTCAGCGTTAATTTATCATCATGTTCTTTTAAAACGCCCGCGTAATCACTTTTCCTGATCAGCTGGCGGGCCCTTTGCCGTTCGTTTTTGGCAAGTTTGACGACCTTGAGATGTTTGGTGCCGTCAACCGCCTTAACCAATGAAGCATCGACATTCTGTGTCGCCAGGACGGTCGTTTGCGTGGCATTGGTCTGAAACATCGCCCAAATCAAAGACAACATCAGCAACGGTCCAAACATCATTAAAACCAGCGTCCGCCGATCACGCAGCATTTCCAAAACAACTCGCTTAAAGACTGCTAAGATGCGCATCTTGAATCCTCCCTGCTTTTAAGAATACCTCTTCAACGTTATCAACGGCATACCGCTGTTTCAGATCAAGCGGTGTGCCGGCAGCAATCGCCTCGCCATTTCGAATCATCAAAAGCTGCGTGGCCTGTTCAGCATCCTCCATTACATGCGTTGTCATCAGAATCGTTTTGCCGGCTGCTGCCAGCTGCTTTAACTCCTGCCAGATCTGGATCCGCAGCTCGGGGTCAATCCCCACGGTCGGTTCATCCAAAATCAAAAGCTCACTGGTTCCCAACAGCGTAATTGCCAATGAAAGCCGCCGCTTCATACCGCCAGAAAAGTCAGCCACGCGTCGATCCAGAAACGACTGCAGACTAACCACCCGCGCAACTCGCTCAATCTCTGCAACAGTCTGCTGATGCGGCATTTTGCGCAGGCTGGCAAAGAACTGAAGATTTTCACGGGCTGTAAGCGTATCGTATAGAGCATCCGTCTGTCCCATATAGCCAATCTTTTCCAGCAGGTGTCGATTCGGCATGGCTTGGCCAAAAACGCGTACCGTGCCGCTCATTGGCTTGATCATCCCCATAATTGCCCTAATCAAGGTGGTTTTGCCCGAACCACTGGGACCAAGCAGCCCAAGAATCTCACCAGGACGAACGATAAGATTGATGTTTTTGACTACGGGTTTTTGCTGATAGCCAATCTGGAGGTCGGTAATTGCAATCGTATTTTCCATTGTTTCCCTCTTTTCATTAAGTGAGTATGCACTCATTATAACGGACGTCAAAGTGAGTTGCAACTCACTTTTCAGCAAAAATTAAAACGGCTGGTCGCCGAATGCTTTAATCTAGCGAATCGCTCAGCCGGCTTGATCAGCAGCATGTTTCTGTTGACCTTTTCTGTTGACCAAAATAAAAAAGTAGCCGGAAAGCCTTTATATCAAGGTTTTCTCTAGCTACTCTCGGAATTAGGAAAATTTGAAGTGTGCCAGCGCTTGCCGACGCTGACAGCTAATTAGAAGTCTTCGTTCGCAGATAGATTTCTAACTATACGTAATATTATACGAATAAAATCACCGCTTGTCATTAAGCATGTCAACTAAAATTTTCCATTGCACTTGTTTTATTCGCCTAATTCGCCTGGGTCATCATTGCCGCGCAAAAGCCGATGGACGCCTAAAGCCTGGTAGAGCTCGAACGATTCAGGCATGACGCCGGGAATAAAGCCAAATCGATTGCTGATCTTATTCAGCCGGTATTTGATCGTATTTCGGTGAACGTAAAGCAGATCACCAGCCTGCTCTATATTCTGCGGCGTATCAAGCAAAAAGGCCATTAGTGTTTCTACCAGATTATGCTGCATGGAGTCCAACCGTTTTTGCCAACGAATGACCTCAGTGCCTTCTTCCTGCAGCTCTCTTTGACAGCCCCGCGCAAACTCTAAATCAGCCTGATTCAAAAACAAGCGATATGGCAAGATCGTACGGGCCGCTGGCAGGTATTGACTGACCAGCTGATACAGTCTTTGAATGCCGCCAACGCCATCAACCAGGGCGGCTTCGACTACGACACATTGAGCAGCCAATTGATGATCGTCCTTCTTAAAGTCAGTTTCCCAATTCTGCCAGTTTTGATAGGAAGGCGTCTTTTCCAACAATACGATCAATTGGTCATTATACCAGTCACTGATCAGCTGGTCGGTATATTGCTCAGTCAGTTGATCAACCCATTTTTTCATCTTAGCTTTGTTAACGTCATTCGGACAGCTGACAATCAAGGCAGCCTGCGTATTTTTAGGCTCAAAACGGTACTGGCGACCAAGTTTGGCGGCCCGAACGATCTGTCCTTGAATGATGGCGCGAATCAGATTTTGATCATCCTGATTCTGCCCGCCCCAAAGATTCAAGGCCGTCTGCAGCGTTTCAGCCACTCGCTCGCACGTCAGATTGGTTACCGTCTGGCGGCCAACGAACAAGACCGTCTCCTCACTGTTTGGCAAGCGCCAATGCGTAATCTTCATACCATCAGATGTAGTTACCGGCAGCTCGCCATTCATATTAATTTTTTCAACCACGTTCAAGAGACTTTCCCAGTTGACAACCGCTTCTTTAGGCCAATTTTCACGATACACGATCTCGCCTTGGTTATCGATAACTGCCAATGAAGCCTGTATCTGTTCGGCCAAAAGCTTTAGGACCTCGCCAACGCTGCGCCGATATTCCGGCATTGCCGAAACGCGACCGATAATTGTCGGTGCAAAGCTGGGATGACGCATCCGATCTTGGAAAATCGCAAACATGATTTCAGAGATAACGGCACTATAGGTCATGTTCTTTTGCGTTTCCTGGGCAAAAATCATCAAGAAGTTGAGACGATCAGCCGTTTCCTTGATTTCAGCAGGGAGACTTGGTACCCGCTCACCAACATAATAAATTACCACGCCAACACAACCAGTTTTGGCCAGCTGTTCGATTTTAGTGCAATCCGTTACCAGATCATAGTTGTCTTGTTCAATTGAGGTCAGCAGCAGCTGTTCATTAGCCGAATTTTCCGGCTGATAGAGTTCTCGTTGGGCCACCGACGTCGCTGTAAAGTCGATTACCGATACTGTTGAAACTATTCGATCCAGCCCTGCTTCGCCTGCTGCGATGTGTGATCGCGACAGGGTTGGCAGTTTCAATAGGTCGCGAACCCGGACACTCATATTCTCCACTCCCAATTCTAAATTAAAAAAATATTAGAATTATGATACCATATTCTAAATAAATCCGCAATTTCTCATTTAATAATAAAAAAAAGACCGTTAATTGTCAATTTAACCAGACAAGTACGATCTTTAACATTATCGTTAATTTTTAAAACTGTGAACCGGTGCCGGAATCGTGCCGCCGCGACTGATCATGGCTGCTGAAGAGGCATGACTGACATCCATGATTGGCGCATAGCCCAGCAGACCACCAAATTCAACCGTATCGCCAACCTTTTTGCCAGGAACCGGAATGACTCGGACCGCCGTCGTTTTGGCATTGATCATCCCAATTGCGGCTTCATCGGCAATCATCCCGCTGATAGTTGAAGCTTCGATATCACCCGGTACCGCAATCATATCAAGCCCGACCGAGCAGACCGCCGTCATGGCCTCTAGCTTGGAAACGTTCAAGTAGCCAGCATTCACGGCTTTGATCATCCCCGCATCTTCAGAAACCGGAATGAAAGCGCCGGAAAGTCCGCCGACATGACTGCAGGCCATAATGCCTCCTTTTTTAACAGCATCGTTAAGCATTGCCAAAGCCGCGGTCGTTCCATGCGCGCCAACGCTTGAAAGCCCGATTTCTTCCAAGATTTCGGCAATTGAGTCGCCAATCGCTGCCGTGGGGGCCAATGAAAGGTCAACAATTCCAAATTTGGCGCCTAGACGCTTGGCCGCCGTGGTACCAACCAATTGCCCCATCCGAGTAACCTTAAAGGCCGTCTTTTTGATGGTTTCGGCTACAACGTCCATTGATTCGCCCTTAACCTTTTCAAGGGCTGCCTTGACAACCCCTGGACCCGAGACTCCACAGTTGATGACGACATCCGATTCGCCAACGCCATGAAAGCCCCCTGCCATAAACGGATTATCTTCGACCGCGTTGCAGAAGATCACCATCTTGGCATTGTTCATGTAGTCCAGTTCGGAAGCTTCTTTAACGACTTCCCCCATTTCCTTGACGGCATCCATGTTGATCCCCGTTCTTGTGGAGCCAACATTAACGGATGCACAGACCAGGTCAGTCTGCGTCAAGGCTTCAGGCAGCGACTTGATTAGCGTCTTGTCGCCATTTTGGTAGCCCTTTTGAACCAGTGCTGAATAGCCGCCAATAAAATCAACGCCTACCGTTTTGGCAGCTCGATCCAAAGCCAGGGCATACTTGACATAGTCGTGATCACCAGAGGCCGCGGCAATCAATGAAATCGGCGTCACCGTGATACGCTTGTTGGCAACTGGAATTCCGAATTCAGTTTCGATTTCCTCGCCAACCCGCACCAGATCCTTGGCCTTTTTCGTAATCTTGTCGTAAATTTTTTGACAGGCCCGATCACTGTCGCTGTCGATACAATCAAGCAGCGAGATCCCCATCGTAATCGTTCGCAGATCAAGTTTTTCCTCAGAGACCATGCGAACCGTTTCCATAATCTTTTCAGTTTCCAAAACAGGCCTCCTATAGCTGGTGCATAGCGTCATACATTTCTTGGTTGCGAATGTTGATGTCAACGCCCAGTTTGGTGCCTAAAGCATCCAGTTCTTGGGTCAGCTTTTCAAAATCAGCAGCAGCAGCATCTACATCGACCATCATCATCATCGTAAAGTATCCATCCATAATGGTTTGAGAGACGTCTACGATATTAATGTCATTTTGAGCCAGATAGCTGCTGACCCCTGCAATGATCCCAGTTTTATCCTTGCCAATCGTGGTTAAAATCGCCCGCATAATGTTCCTCCTAAAATCTGCTTAGAAAATGATTATATTTATCTTAACATATTGAACGAACATTTTTAACCATTCAATCATTAATCGAAGTGAATTTTAATGATTTTTAATAGCGTTCCGATATTTCAGACGTTTAAATCAGAAAAACACGAATATTGTTGCTATGAAAGACTACTCACCTTTAAAACGGCGAAACGCTTGGCCAAACCGCAGCTTGAACCTAGCCAATAGCTTGGGATCCAGCTGCATTGTTGAAATCAGCGGACTGGCTGGATCATCAGCATCTAAGGGCGCCATAATGCCGGTAGTCAATGGCCAAAAAAGCGCAATCTCATCGGGCAGATTCGGATCATCGGGATGGCTGGCCACGTACTCATCGAAAAACAGCGCGATTTGCTGCGTCTGCTCCATAAAATCATACATAGCGGATTCAACTGCCTGCTGCTCGGCATTCTGACGATAGATCACCGCACTGCGCTCCCAGTCATAAAGTCCTGATTTGGTAATCTCATTGAATAAAACAGCCAGCCCGGCCATAAAATCAGTATCATCATCGATTGCTACGCGCATCCCCAAAATCTCAGCATAGGAGAGCTCCGCTACGCCAATCATCTCTTCATCTGCAACCGGATTATAGATCGTGATCGTCCAGCGAGAATCAAACTGATCCGGCTTGGCACTATAATCAACCTTTAAAATCTCATCACTGGCAACCGGCTCTTGATTGATCAGTTCCGCAATCACGCAGCGCGCCATAAAAATACCAATCAAAGTTGCACTGTCAGGCAGCGGCAAGCTCGTGTAGTCCGCCAGATCATCCTGTAGGTCCAGCAGTTCATTTTTATATTTGCGAATCATGGCAGCCTGCTGTTCAGAAGTTAAAAAATCGTTTCCCCATTTACGACCCAATTCATATAAGTAGACATCACTGTTAAGCATTCGAATGATGTCTTGCCAAGTTATCGTCTTCAAAGCTTTCACCATTTTCTTTTCCTAATTCTGGGTTGGTATCTCATTTTAACACGTTTCCTAATTGCGAACAAATGTTTGAGAAGTAAAAAAAACCAGACCGCTCTTTTCGATCTGGTTTGAATTTAATAGTTTTATCACTGATAGACAACCTTACCATCAACCAGCGTCAGATCAGCCGTGCCATAGACCTGCTCACCGGTAAACGGATTGTTGACGCCTTTGGAAAGATAATCAGCTTCATTAAGCGTTCGCTGCGTGGTCAAGTCGAAAATCACGATATCGGCTGGCTTGCCCGGTTCCAGATGCCCAGCTTCATGCAGACCAAAAATGTCAGCTGGGTTGGTGCTCATCCAGTTCAGCAGCTGTTCCAAGGTGCAGATGCCGCCCTTGACGAATTTGGTATACATCATCGGAAAAGCCGTCTCACTGCCAGTAATACCGTTAGCTGCCCCCCGCATGTCATCTTTTGGCTTTTCAGCTTGTGAATGTGGGGCATGGTCAGTCGCAATCATGTCAACCGTACCATCAAGCAGTCCCTCAATCAGCGCCTGCCGATCATCTTCATGACGCAGCGGCGGATTCATCTTGTAATATGAGTTATTGGCCGGGATGTCTTGATCAGCCAGCAACAGATGATGTGGTGATGCCTCACAGGTTACGTTGACGCCCTGTGACTTGGCAAACCGTACCATCGCAACGCTTTCCTTGGTAGAAACGTGACAGATATGGTAGTGAACCCCCGTCGCGTTGGCTAAGACCAGATCCCGAGCCACCTGAGCCGATTCCGAAACGCTGGGTGCACCCGGCAGTCCCAGTTCTTCAGCTCGTTTGCCAGCATTCATGATCCCGCCAAACAGCAGCGAATCATCTTCAACATGCGCCGCCAAGATCATCTTTTCTTTGGCGATGCCTTCCATGGCTTGATACATGGTGCCAGCCGTCTGGACACCGCTGCCATCGTTGCTGAAGGCATAAGCGCCTGCCTGCTTGAGGCCATGAAAGTCAACCAGTTCCTCACTGGTCCGTCCATGCGTGATGGCACCATATTGAAAAATATGGACGACCCCTTCTTTTTGATTCAAAGAAGTCTGTGCTTGCATGCGTGCTGGCGTGTCCGGTACCGGATCAACGTTTGGCATGGCACCAACCGTGGTAAAACCACCATGAGCAGCTGCCTTGCTGCCGGCTTCGATCGTTTCCTTATAGGTTTGGCCCGGTTCTCTGAAATGCACGTGAACGTCAACCAGTCCTGGTGCTACTAATTTATTGGTGGCATTAATCGTTTCATCGGCGGCCGGCAGATCGTTGCCAATTGCCTGAATTTTGTCATCAGCAATTCGGACATCCGTTTTAACCAATTGGCCGTTTACAAAGACCGTACCACCCTTGATCAGTTTTGTCATCATCTTATTCCAAACCACCCAACTTACGACCGCGCAGAACTGCTTCAATCATTGCCATCCGCATGAAGACCCCGTTTTGCATCTGACGGAAGAAGACGGACTTAGGCGCCTCAACCAGTTCACTGGCCAGTTCAACGCCACGGTTGATTGGGCCTGGGTGCATGATGATGGCATTGTCTTTCATCTTATTGTAGCGATCTTGGTTCATGCCGTACTTTTCATGGTAGGCTTCTTTGCTGAAGTCCTTTTCGTGAGCATCATCATTGGAAAGCCGTTCATGTTGAACCCGCAGCAGCATGATGGCATCCATCTCGCCAACCAGTTCGTCAACCGGCTTGTATTGACCATACTGCGTAAAGTCTTCATTAAACCAGTATTCTGGACCAGAGAAGTAGACTTCAGCCCCCAGCTTATTGAGCAGCTGAGCATTGCTGCGGGCAACGCGGGAGTGGCTGATGTCACCGATAATGGCAATCTTTAGGCCCTTAAAGGTACCAAACTGTTCATGGATCGTCATCACGTCCAGCAGACATTGTGATGGGTGTTGGCCCGAACCATCACCGGCATTAACGATTCCAATGTTGGCCTGTTCGCCTTCCTTGGTGTCGATCAATGGCTGATAGTAGTTGTTTTCACTGTGACGAATAACCGCCAGATCAATTCCCAGCGCCGTCATCGTCAACATCGTGTCATACAGCGTCTCACCCTTCTTAACTGAAGAATGCGTCGGATCAAATGGGATCTCCGTCAAGCCCAGCTTACGTTCAGCCACGGCAAAGCTGGTATGCGTCCGCGTAGAATTTTCAAAAAAGCCGTTAACGACATAGACCGGTTTGTTCAGCTTTGGCACGGCACCACCGCGCTTGAAGTATTCTGCACGAGCAATCAAAGCGTTGACTTCATCAGCTGACAGGTCTTCTACACTGACAAAGTTTTCTAAGCGGACAAGGTTCATAGGTTCTAACATTTGAAAAAATCCTTCCTTAAATTCACGAGTAACCGTTTGGACGCTCACTGTCGTCCTTTAAATGGCGGATCAAAAATCCTCCTTTGTGAATTTGCCCTTAAAAAAACGCCACCCTTACTTGAGGGCAGCGTTCAACGAAAACAGCATTCACCATGCCGCAATTTAATTCGTTTCCTTGCTAGCCTCTCTGGACTAAACTTAAAGGACATTCATTCATCGCAAATAAAGATACTCGCTGTTGGTTGCTTTGTCAATTGCGTTTTTTTGGTAAATCGTTATGAAAATTCAGCTTTCTCGTCACCAAATGCCGTTATGTCGGCGATTGTAACTAATTTGCAAAAAATTTAATCACAGCGGCCAACTGGTACTGACCGTTTCATTAATCGCTTTATCATCTTTTTTTAATATTTTTCAGCATTTAACTGTACTTTTTCTGATTAAGTATGATAAGTTCATTTTAATAAGATTTTTGCAAATGGGGGATTTTTCTAATGAAACCAAAAATTGCGATTCCAGCCGCAACCTTGACTGAAGCCACCAATGTTATCAACGAGCGCAATGCTCCATTTGCGCCGCGGCCGATTATTGAAGCCGTTGTTAAATCAGGGGGCGTGCCGATTATTTTTCCAAGCGTGCAGCCCGACTTAGCGCCTGAATATCTCGAGACTTTTGATGGGATTGTCTTTGCTGGCGGGGCCGATGTTGATCCAACATTTTACGGTCAAGAACCACACATGAATCTGGGAATGACCTACCGTAAACGAGACCTGTTTGAGATTGCGCTGCTCAAGGGGGCGGTTCAGTCTGGCAAGGCCATTTTAGGAATCTGCCGCGGTATGCAGCTGATCAACATTGGGCTGGGTGGAACCGTGTATCAAGACCTTTCTGAGAATCCAGACGCTCATTTAAAACATGTTCAAGGTGCCCCAGGCAATCTGCCTTCGCATCATATTGACGTTGACCTGGACAGTCGCCTCTACAAGCTGATCGGCAAGCATCCTTATATCAATTCGCGACACCACCAGGCCATTGATCGGGTAGCGCCTTCGCTTAAGGTCGCTGCCCGCGCGCAGGATCTAGTCATTGAAGCCCTAGAATCGAGTGACAGTGATCAGATTCTGGCCGTGCAGTGGCATCCTGAAAATATGTATAAGCATTACCGCGAATCACAGGCCTTGTTTGGCGACTTTATCCGCCGCTCAGCCAAGGTTGCAGCCAAGCGTCATCATACCGATAATCAAAACAACTAGCATAAAAACGACACTGCATAAGCTTCAAGCTGGCAGTGCCGTTTTTTATGTCTAATCTTAAATTCGTCTATTTATCAAGTTCTCGCTTCAGCTCGTCGGCATTTGGAATATGATCACCGGCAAATCCCTGGAACGGATGCAGCGATTCCATGGCCGCTTCTTGATAGCGACGCGCCCGCCGCAGTGCATAGCTTTCTAAAGAACCATTTTCGACATAGTTCATCAGCTTAGCGCTCGGTGTGGTTTTAGGATTGATAACCCGGTCTTCCAGATCCTCCAAAATCTCGGAAAATTCTGGTCCCAGTTGAATCTGGTTGGCATAGCGCTCCAGACTCTTGATCATTGCCAAAGCCTTGTTTTGATAATGGCAAGGTTCAGTTGGCAGTTCTTTAGCCACCACATCATTCATCTCGTCGGCATTATCCAGGACTCGATTAACCTCTGCAAGCGGCAAGGCTGGGTGCATAATAAAATAACTGGCCAGCAGACGAATAAAACGCAGCGTATCCGTTCTGACACCAACTGAACTGCTGGGATCCAGATCCAGCATGCGCAGCTCAATATATTCCACCCCAGTCTTGGGCAGCTCTTTTAGGTTGGCATTGCCCTTGAACCGCACGCTGCCATGAAATTCATAATCTGAGGTCAAAATTCCCTGCTTAACCCCATTTTCAATTCGATCAACGTAGCTTTGGACATCCGTATAGTCACCTTTAAATTTGGTCCCAAAACCATATGAGCTTTGGCGAATGCTGCGAACTGGATGGTCAATCCCCTGCCCTTTTTCAAAATAGTTGGCCTCAGCAATTGGGCTGGCACCAAACAGATAGGTAATAAACCAGCGATAGCGAACGAATCCTTGCGCCAAAACCGCGTACAGATAGTTGCGTACTGCTTTTTCGTCCTTAAACTTATCGGGAAAGCCTGCTTTGACCAGATCGATAATATGCTGATCAATGCTTAGATTAATGTGCACTCCGCATGGCGTCCCCTCTGAATAGCTGTGACGCTTGGTCCATTCTTTCAAATAGGCCTCTTTTTTGGGTCCCATCTTTGCCAAACGCAGCTGTGATTTATCAGCTGGCAGCTTAGGCGGCATTGACAGTGGCCAGAGCAGTTCACCAGGAGCCAGGGCCGCACGCAGAGCATTATTGATTTTATAAAGATAATGCATTGCATCCAATGAGTGGCTGGCGGCCGGCGTCACCATTTCAGGCATCGTCTCCAAATAGTCATTGGTCAGCCAAGGATTGGTCTTTTCATCGCCAATCGCGGCCGGATACGGTTCTTGACTGACATTGCCGGTTTCATCCACACGCTGCATCTCGACTTCCAATCCCATTGTAAAATCAGAAGTCTTAGCAACGGCCTCATTATTAAAAATGAGTTCACCAATTTGACTGAACATAATTAGAATTCCTCTCTTAAATTAAAAATTTCTAATATTATACAATCAACCTTCTTAATTTTACAAGCAATAATTAGTCACTTGATTAACTTTAATAACTATAATATTTTTAATTGCTCAATTAGTTGATTTAGCATATAATCTTACTGTTGCTCTAAGAATAACAGGAGATACTTTAATGAAAAAAACGTTGCAGGAATTCAAGGAATTTATTTCACGCGGCAATGTCATGGATATGGCCGTCGGGGTAATCATTGGTTCAGCTTTTACTGCCATCGTGAATTCCCTGGTTAAAAATCTGATTAACCCTTTAATCGGAATCTTTTTGGGCAAGATTGATCTTTCCAACCTTGTCTTTAGTTTTGGGGAAGCACATTTCCGTTATGGGGCTTTTTTAAATGCAGTTATTAATTTCTTGATTATTGCTTTTGTAGTTTTCTTAATCGTGAAGTTGGTGAATAAGTTAATGCTTCGCCATAAAGAAGAACCCACTGCTCCTGAGCCAAGTGCTGAGGAAAAATACTTAGCTGAAATCGTTGAGCTTTTAAAAGACAAACAGAAATAATCAAGCAGACAAAAACACGCTGTTCTAGCCATACTGAGGTTAGGACAGCGTGTTTTTCATTATGTTATCGTGCAAAAAGCTGCTGATGGATAGTTCACCTAAGCTATTTGGACATCAATCTTTCAATAGCGAATTCGTATTTGACGCTTTCATAAGCATAAAAAACATCAGTGATCATTTACTGACTGCGTCGTTTTACAATTTTTGGAGAAAAAGAAAAAATCGTTCAGCCCCATTATCATAACGTGGCTGAACGATAATAAAATGGCTAGTGGCGCGGGACGGAATCGAACCGCCGACACACGGAGCTTCAATCCGTTGCTCTACCAACTGAGCTACCGAGCCATTTACGGTCCGTACGAGACTCGAACTCGTGATCTCATCCGTGACAGGGATGCGTCCTAACCAAAACTAGACCA